>OMKS01000001.1_pt1 | contig 221691 bp, 200 predicted proteins | sample 1674721 | NCBI WGS metagenome assembly OMKS01 (sample SAMN06264996, study PRJEB25208) | sediment metagenome | isolation source: hot spring sediment | place: USA: California | collected 2014-09-02 | reverse complement strand
ATCCAAGGATATGGGCGATGGCGCGTTGTTCGGGGAGAGGGGGGATAGGGATATCAAGCGATTCAATTTGACTGCCGCTAATATTTGCCTGAGCACTTCCGTCCGCAATTCCGAACATCTTCCTTACATGGGTTTCCTGAGAAAGGACATAATATAAAAAGTTATAATCGGCCCTCTCTGGATCATTTAGAAATACTTTCCCAACGCGTTGATTGAGATAATAATTTTCGCAGGTTATAGGCATGCGACCAACTTTTCCCACTGTTGCGCCAGTCATCGCAATAAGAATGTCACCACCAGAAAGCAGAAAATTATTAACCCGTTTGTTTGCTCTGATCACTTGATCAGGCACATGTTCAACATCAGTTATATTCACACCTGGGGGGGTTATGTTCTTTATTTTGATAATCGGACATCCAGTATCGCCCATATCCTTGCTTTTAAAAGCAAAGCCAGAACGGACAGTAGCTATTGTTCCAAGTTTGTCATGTTTCCACTCACTCCCCATAGCCCAGGACCTCCAAATTCCTTTTGATGAAGGCTTCGAGCCGGTCTGCCTCGGCGAACTGCTCGTAGAGCGTGGCTGAAAGTTCGGCCATCTTCTCCTCAAAAGGAACGCCGTCGTCTTCTATCTCAGCTGAGCCTACGTACCGGCCCGGGGTCAATACATATCCATGCTCCCTGATCTCGTCGATTGTCACGCTCTTGCAGAAGCCGGGCACATCTTTATACTCGTCTGCTTCTTTCTCACCACGCCAGGCATGGTATGTTGTTGCTATTTCTTCAATCTCCATATTAGAGAGTTCCTTATGTGTACGATCTATCAGGCTACCCTTCTTTCGGGCATCAATGAACAGAGTATTACCACTACGATTGCGGAAATTCCCATTCTTTTTATTGCGAGTAAGAAACCAGAGACAAACAGGAATTTGTGTCGTGTAAAATAGCTGTCCGGGTAAGGCAATCATGCAGTCGACCAGATCAGCTTCGATGATATTTTTGCGTATTTCACCTTCACTGGTGGTGTTTGTTGACATTGATCCATTGGCCATGACAAACCCTGTGACCCCTGTGGGAGATAGATGATAGATAAAATGCTGGATCCAAGCATAGTTTGCATTGGATTCTGGCGGCACACCATACTTCCAACGGGCGTCTTCACGTAAGCGATTCCCGCCCCAGTCTGTCATATTGAAAGGTGGATTAGCAAGGATAAAATCAGCTCTGAGATCTTTATGCAAGTCATTGTGGAAACTGTCAGCATGCTGCCCGCCCAGGTTAGCATCCAATCCTCTAATGGCCAGATTCATTCTGGCTAAGCGCCAAGTTGTGGAATTCGACTCTTGACCATAGATTGAAATATCATTCCGATGGCCTCCATTCTCCTCAACAAAAAGCTCACTTTGAACAAACATGCCCCCGGCCCCGCAACATGGATCGAAAATACGGCCTTCATAAGGCTCGAGCATTTGAACCAGTAATTTGACAACGCATTTCGGAGTGTAGTACTCTCCCCCCCTTCGCCCTTCTGCATCTGCAAAACGGCTCAAGAAATATTCATACACCCGGCCAAGAATATCCTTTGAGCGTGAGAAGTCATCTCCTAACCCAATTTTACTAATTAAATCGATTAGTTCTCCAAGGCGATATTTATCAAGAGATGGGCGTGAATAGTCTTTAGGAAGCACTCCTTTTAAAACCGGGTTTTCTTTTTCAATGGCCACCATGGCATCATCAACAATCTTTCCGATAGTTGGCTGCTTAGCGTTTGATTGGAGATTTGCCCAGCGAGCTTCTTTAGGTACCCAAAGGATATTCGCAGCTGTGTATTCGTCACGGTCTTCAGGATCTGTATATTGAGTCTCTTTCGTTGCTGCAAGTTGTTCATACTTAGTCTGGAAAGCATCAGAGATATATTTCAGAAAAATCAATCCAAGAGCCACATGTTTATACTCAGAGGCATCCATATGGCCTCTTAATTTATCCGCAGCTGCCCACATCTTGTCCTCAAAGCCGAGATTAGCACCATTATTACCACTTTTAGTCACTTAACCACCTTCTTTTTTTTTATTACCATGTAATTTTTCCACAAATAAAGTCAAAATAACAATCATTTCCCCTTTTCAATGCTAACTATATACATTTCTACACAACTTTCGAATTCTTTTTGATAAATTCTTCCATCGAGCCTAACATTCCACCCCAACCTATCGTTTAGATTATACCCCAAATTGAGGGCTCTTCAAGGAAGATAATACCTGGGTAAACTCTTCACCTTGATACTCCTTATTTATCAATCGTTAAACAAGCATTATACTTATTTAACGAAAATAGCTTTTCGCTTAATAAGAACAGATTCTCATCATAACAGAAATATCATTTAATTTGCACAGCAAATTTTAAAGTTAAAAATTCTCCATTGTTTATCTATCGTTTAATAAGCGGTTTCCTTATTAAACAAAACGGGCTTTTCGTTTAATAACGCTCTTTTCTTTACCCCAAAAGAGCTTCAAAATGAGTGTGAATTTACTTTTTTTTGATTGTCGCAGGTATTCCCCTACTCCTCTTCCTTGGCGATCTGGGCTTTGACGAACTTGCGCCAGCGCACATAGTAGAGGCATCCGGACATGACCAAAGCCGCCAGGACAGGGACATAGAAGAGTTTATAAGCCTGATCGGGAGCGATCAGAAAGACAAGGATGAAGAAAACTACTAAGAAGGTATTGAACTTCCCCAAAACATTGGGCTTGGGGATCGTTTCGTATTTCAAGATCACAAAAAGGGCCAGAACGGCGATGATAAAATCGCGCACCACGAAAAGCACGGCGATCATCATGGGAAAGCCGTATTTGACCAAAGCGATCATAATCAGGTCAAAGGTGAGTTTATCGGCCATGGGGTCCAGGATCTTTCCCCAGGTGCTCACCTGATTCAATCTGCGGGCCAGGAAACCGTCTAAGGCATCGGTCAATCCCTGGATAAGCAGAAGGATAAAGATGAGTTTCATATGGCCGTAAAGGTCCTGATCGATAAAATAGAGAATAAAGGGGAGAAGGGCCAGGCGAAGAAGCGTCAACATGTTGGGGATCGTCAAAAAACGCCCCTTAAACATCATAATTTGACCTCGACACCTACTTCATAGCCTCCGTTTTCGTTTACCCCCCCTGAAAGCCCAAAATTAGCGTGAGAAGCCCCGATAAAGGCGTCAATGGCACTTATCACATGATTAGCGATAATAACGGCCACAAAGGCGTTTTTGGCCTTATAGAGGCTGTTGGCATCCTGACGCATATCATAATAATAGCCCTGCTGCCAGGATTCATCCCAGAACTGGTTCAGCTCGGAAAGTTTCCCGATAAGCTCATAATACTCCCCTTCTTTTTTGTAGGGAAGATTGGTCTTGGCATAGACCCGCTCTCTGAGATATTCCCACATCTCCGTATAACTTTTCCGTTCCGGATCATCCCCTTCATAATAAAAATGGGTATCGGCATAGGAGATGTAGCGGTCGACAGCTAAGTCGGAGCGATAGGAAAAGTAGAGCATCAGCCCGATACCGGCCGCTTCGGCCAGGAGAAAAGCTTCCCCTTTCAGCTGTTTTCCGTTCATATATTGTCCCAAGCCGGGAAGAGCCAAAGAGCAAAAAAAGGCTTTAAAAGGTGAGATCCCCTCCCTGCCCTGCAGGGCAGGGAGAAGAGAAAAGAAGATAAGAAGAAAGGAGACAACTCTCTTCATGTCAGAAACGGAATCTTAAAGAATAGATACCGTTGGCTGAATCCAATTTATAAAGGTTATCCATGGCAAAATCCAATGAGATGTTCATATAGGAAAAACCAAGGCCCCAGTTAAAGGCTGACTCTTCATTGTAATTGTTTGTGTAGTACCCGCCGCGAATAAAAAGCATCTCTAAAAAGCCCAGCTCGCAACCCCAATGAAAAGATCCGTTGTCTGTGAAAAGTTCCACCAGATCCATGTCATACCCTAAAGACATGGTCACATCCATGTTCCATGGCTCATACCCTAAAGTCCCGCGCACTCCTGTACGAAGGTAACGTGGGAGAGGATCGGCCTGTTCCTGATCCTGATAAGAGATCTTTGTACCGATATTCTGTACCGAAGCGCCGAAACCGTAGGCGAATGTCGTAAGAGGACTCAGTTTTTTTTCATTGCGGTAAAGAGCTCCGATATCCATGGCCACAGCATTACCCGTATGATCCGGATGAAGATGGTCCTGAATATATTTCAACGCGATACCCCCGCCCCAATGTTCACTGATTTTGGCGCCGTAAGTGAGACCCACGACCATCTGATAGACATCAAAAGAATTGAGATTTTCCCCGCCTTCACCTGTGGCGTCGACACTTCCCTCGTTAAAATAGAGGATATTCAGCCCTAAAGTCCCGTGAAGAGCAGGGACAGGAAGGAAAAAACTCAGGGCGCTGTTATCCTGTTCAAAAAATTCAAGCTGCTGATAATTAAAAAAGATCTCTTTTTGATCAAAAAAGGCGCTCCCGCCGATATTGTAGATAAACGACTCGCCCCCTTCGGCGATAGCGGCATAACTCCGCCCCATGCCGATGGAGCGTGCCCCCATCTCCGTATTAACAAAAATAGCCCCCGGCAATTCGGCCGCTGCCGGAAGAACAGCAAAAAAAATCAATAACGCTAATCCTATTTTCTTCATTGTAGCTCCTTTCATCTTATACTCTTTTACGTATGATACCCTATTCTGTTGCTTTTTCCAAGACCGAAAAAACATCTTCCGGGCAAAAAAACTGTGTAATGGATGAGCCGATATTGATCCGGTAAATGATCTCGGCCGCCAAATGAGCTGATTTCACCACAGTCATAAAGGGCAGTTCTTCTCTCATCTCTTCGGGGATATGAATGGTATCCACCACGAGGAAGTTCTCTAAAAACTTTTCGTCGTGAAGCTTGATCAGGCGCTGAACCGCCGGGCCGGAAAGAACCGGATGGATGATCGCAATATTCACATGCTTCACCCCGCGGTTTTTCAGTTCTTTGACTAATGTGTATACCGAGCCCCCTGTATCGATCATATCATCCACGATCCAGATGGTTTTGTCATCTAAGGGAGAATCACTCAAAATATCGATCTTTTCTACCGTATTGGCCTTGGTCACACTGCGTCTTTTATTGGCGATGACCAAGTCACAGTTGAAAGTCTCGGCGAATTGGCGGGCCATCTTCTCCCCGCCCGCATCCACAGAGCAGATCGCCCAATTGTCATGGACATCGGTCTCAAAGGCTTTTTTTGTTTTAACGAAATTCCGGAGTATATGATTTTTCAAAAGCGATGTCGCCGGCATATCGTCAATATTGGCTCTTGTGGGGTCGATGATGGTCTTGGATTTATCGGAATGAAGCTGAAATGTAATATAATGGGTCATCCCCAGAGCCATCATCGTCTTAATGTGGATCCAAAGGCCCACTGACGAACGGCGGGTAGCCCGGTCGCTTCGGGAGCAGGATGTGTAGGGCTCAAACACAGTAAGGCTTTTGGCCTGGGCGCGGGTCAACGCATCGATAGCATGATAAAGCTCGATCTGATTATCCCCCACGGAGAGGTTGTATTTATTGCGCCGGGAGGAGTTATGGAAGAGATAAACGTCTTTTTTGCGTATGGATTCGCCGATGTCCACTTCGATCTCTCCGTCGGAAAAGGTCTTGACCTCAAGGTCCCCTTTCAGATCTTTGTATTTACGGGTAAAATCATTCAGGTTCTTTAATTCTTCGATGACGGAAACCGCATAGTCTTCCGAACTCCGCGTGGAAAATATTTGAACTTTCCCCCTGTCCAGCATGCTATCAACCCCTTTTCTTATTCGCTGTCTGATGTGGATAATATATCGGCAATTTCTGTTGCCGTAAAGTTAACTTTTCCGTTTTTCACTAATCGGTCACCGGCCCGGCTGTGAAGGATCACCCCTTTGAGCGCCGCCTCTTCCGCACTCCACCCGGCTGCCCACAGCGCAGCGATCATGCCGGCCAAGACATCCCCGCTTCCCAATGTGGAAAGATAGCTGTTTCCGACAGGGTTAAAGTAAAAACGCCCGTCGGGATAAAAGACGACTGTCCCGGGGGATTTCAAGACCAAAACAACGCCGTTCTCCCGGGCAAAAGCCCGGCCCAGGAAAATCATCTCTCTTTGTATCTTCTCCACAGGAACCCCCGTCATGGCAGAGAACTCTCCCCAATGCGGGGTCATAATGACCTCATGGCGCCCTTTGACAAAATAATCATTAAAAAGGAAAAGAGCATCGGCATCCAGAACCAAACGGCACGCTTCCTCTTCCCGAAAAAGCCTTTGAAGGCACCCGGCCGCCTTTTCGTCCCGGCCCATTCCCGGCCCGGCCAAAACGATCCGGCATTTGGGATTCACAGAGACATTTTCCCAATCCGCATGCAGGACTCGGACGATCTCAGGCATCCCGGACAACACGTTTCCGTCCAAAGCATCCACACAGACATAACCGGCTCCGGCCCGCAAGGCTCCCCTTGCGGCCAGAAGCGGCGCCCCGCCGTAAGGCGGCGCTCCCCCGATGATCTGAACGGCTCCCCGCGTATATTTATGAGCATCATCCGCCGGCACAGGGAGCGCGACAGTCATCGCTTCAGGCAGATTTCCGAAAAACATGTTCTTTTCTTCTTCGGGCGAAGCGGACACCCCGATGGGAAGAACATGAAGCTCCCCTTTAAGAAAGCGTCCTTCATTGATGAAATGAGCGTATTTCGGATATTCAAACGTTCCGGTGAGAGTGGCCTGTAAAGCCCCTGAAGCAGCCCGGCCCGTATTGCCGTTGACTCCCGACGGAATATCCAGCGCTGCAACGGTTAATCCGGCTTCTATGACGGCATTGAAACATTTTTTGACGTCTCCGGGCAATTCCCCTTGAAAGCCTGTCCCGAAGACGGCATCCACGATAAAGGCTTTTGGGGGAATGTCAGAAAAAGAAGGGCATTTTTTAACAGCGTTCTTTTCAGCCAATTGTTTATGAAAATTTCCTTCGGGTGTTCCGGGCGGGAAAAGCTCTAAAACCTTCACATCATATCCGTGAATCTTGAGAATGCGTGCAACCGCCCAGCCGTCTCCGCCGTTATTGCCTTTGCCGGTGAGGACCACGGCAGGAACACAGGCGTCAAAACGGTTCATACAAAGACGCGCAAAGGCCTGGGCGGCCTGTTCCATGAGAAGTTCCGGGGTAAACCCTTTTGTCTTCAGGGCCTTTTCGTCACACAGGCGCATCTCTTCTACAGAAAGACACTTCATAACCGTCCTCCGGGAGCAACAATGGCCACCGCATAGGCATGGCAATGGGAAAGAGAGAGCTGAAGGGTCGTGTCGGCTTTTCCCTTAATGATCAAAAAGGGGCGGCCGCTTTCCAGGTTAGAGACTTCAATATCACGGACCTGTAAGCCGTAAAGCCCGCCCATGGCCTTGATATAGGCCTCTTTTGCGGCAAAACGCACAGCATAAGAGGGATAAGGATTGACTTTTTTGGAGCAATAGGCGATCTCTTTATCGGAATAGACACGTTTTAAAAAACGTTTCCCACGGGACTCAATAGCGTTTTTAATGCGGCTGATCTCAATAATATCGATTCCAACGGACATTTCAGGCCTCCAATATTCTCCACATTTCCTTGATACGCCCTTCAAGCCATGCTCTGTCTGTGCTTTCTCCGATGACCCGGATGGCAGGTTCCGTCCCTGAAGGGCGGATATGGATCCAGCCCGAATCAAAAGAAAGACGCAGCCCGTCTTTTGTATCGATGCCGCCCGCTTCCGGAAACTGATGCTTTTCCAAAGCCTCTAACGCTTCTTTGCGCTCTTCAAGGGTGGAAAAGGTTTTTTTCTCTTTGATCATCACAAAGGGTGGAAAACTCTCCACCAGCTGAGAAAGCGTTTTTTTCCGCCGGGCCATCAGCTCCAGTATCAAAGCAACACCCATGGGAGCGTCCCGGGTCACATGAAGCGCCGGATAGATGACCCCGCCGTTCCCCTCGCCGCCGATCACGGCGTTACGCCGGATGATCTCCCGGGCTACATTGGCTTCCCCCACCGGCGCTCTGTAGAGGGAGCACCCGTTTCTCCGGGCGGCCTCTTCGGTGAGAGAGCTTGTCGAATAATTGCACACCACATCCCCTTTTGACTTTTCCAGGACATTCTCTACAGCCAAAGCCAGAGTGTACTCTTCACCGGGGGCTTTTCCCTTCTCCGTGACCAAAGCCAGCCGGTCCACGTCCGGATCATGGGCAAAACCGATATGGGCTTTTGTTTTTTTGACTAAAGCCTCCAGCTCTTTCAAATGCGTCGGCACAGGTTCGGGATCACGGGGAAAAAGGCCGTGGGGCTCTTCGTTGATGGTATGAACCGTGCAACCCAACCGTTTTAAAAGCAAAGGCGTCATCACGCCCCCGGCTCCGTTAACACAGTCCAAAGCCACGGTAAAATGCTCATTTTTGATAAGTTCTGTATCCACTAAAGCGCAGATCCGCTCAATATGGCGTTCTACAGCCGTTTTGTCTTCCTGCAGCCGCCCCAGTTTATCCCAGGGCATCAGGGGATAATCCTTTTTTGAAAGGTTTTTCTGCATGGCTTCCGCTTCGTCGCTGTTTAAAAAGATCCCTTTTTCGGAAGCCAGCTTCAAAGCATTCCACTCTTTAGGATTATGCGAAGCGGTAACGATAATGCCTCCGTCGGCTTTGAGCTCATCGATCATCAAAAGAACGGTAGGCGTCGGGACGATTCCCAGATCGATGACATGATTCCCCAGAGAAGAGAGGACCCCTTTGATCAGAGAGACGATCATCGGGCCGCTCACACGGCTGTCCCGGCCCAGGATAAAGGTACCGGCAGGCTTTCTCAACGCAAAGGCCCGCACATAGTCGATGATGACATCAGGAGTCAGGCTTTCGCCCACAATGCCGCGTATCCCGGAAACACTCACCATAAGGCTGCTCATTTGCCCTCTCCTTTTTCGTGAAATCCTTTGCTGTCGTTAAAAAGAGCGCGCATCTTCTGTTCATAGTCTTCATTCATCTCTTGATTTCTCCGTCCCATGACGATTTTTTCCGTATGGATGAAGGATCGTATCTCATAGAGTCTGGTCTTACCGTCCACATGCCAGGAAAAGGGCGGAAGCCAAGTGGGAGCCATGCCCCCTCCTGCGATAAGGCTTCCCAGGGAGATCCTGGAGCCGGTATTGAGAAGCGTTCCGATCCCCGTTTTCACGTGATCGCCTATAAGAGCCCCCAGCTTGAGGAGGGGTGTGGCTTTGCGTTCTCCCTGAGCATCGGGAAAGTGCACAGGTGAATAGTTGTTTTTGAGGTCGCTTCCCGTTGTGAGGGCCCCCAGATTGACCCAGCGCCCGATGACGCTGTGACCGATAAAGCCTTCATGATGCTTATTGGAGAAAGGATGAAAGACAGAGGCTTCCACCTCTCCGCCGATACGGCATTGCTCCCCGATATAAGTGCCGCCGGTCAATTTGGCTCCGTCGATGTGAGCCCCTTTCCCCACATACAAAGGGCCTTCCAGGACGCTGAAAGGAGCGATGACGGCTTCCTGATCGATGACGACAGGTCCGTTTTCCGTGCTGACGGCGATCTGAGGCAGAATACGGGCTGTCTTGTGGATCAAAAGATCTTTCCGGTTCCCCCGGAAATGGACGCCTTCAGGCAGGACATTCAGAAAAGGATCCGCCTCATAAAGAGAATGGTCCTTTTCAGCAAGCGTATTGTTTAAAGTGAAAAGATCTATGGGGCTTTCCAGGACAACCGCTTCATCTTCATTAATATCAAAGCGTTTTCCCCCGCCCCTGTAGGTGAGTACCGGCTTCTCTTTCCAAAAAAAGGTCGCCGGAACCGGCGGAGGGGCTTTCAGAGAAAGCCAAAGAAGCCCCGGTTCAGGGACAAAACCCTCTCCTTCATCAGGCAGGGCCCGTTTCAAGCGCTCCGTTACCGAAAAAAGGCCGCAGCAAAAATCAACGGAAAGAGAAAAAAAGCCAAAGGCCCGGGTGGGATCTGAAGCCATAGATCAGGACTCTTCTCTGATCAGGATCGTCGTCGGTACGATCCAGGCATCTCCGTATCCCAGTTTTTTGATATATTTCAATACATACTCGGCCTCGGAGCGGTTTTTATAATTGCCGACCCGCAATTTCCAATAGGGGTCATAAAATTCCACGTAGATGGGGATATCATCTCTGTAATGATAGGCATCATCATTCTCTTTATCTTTGGCGGCTTCATCCCATTTCTCTTTAAAAGTCCGTCCAAACTCTTCTGCCCCGGACTTTTGCGTCACCGTTACAAGCTGAATGCGAAAGCCGCTGTCGCGCCTTAAGACCACGGTGCCCCGCGGCACAGACTCGGCATCGTCTTTTATGGGCGGCAAGCTGTCATCCTCTTCATCAAAGATAATATCCACAGAGGCATCTTCACCTTCTTCATCGTTTTCATACACTGAAGCCACCACGACCCCTTCCCTGACCGTGATGTTTTCCACGTCAGAGTCGGTAATCGTCAATTCTTCGATGGTCGTCTCTTCGGGGACATCTTCCTGATACCCGGAACGGTCCTCTTCTGTGGTCTGGCCTGTAAGCCTGTCTCTGATATTGTCCTTTTGACAGGCCGTCAAAGCAACGATTAAAATCAAAGCCAAAACGACTTTTTTCATAATGCCTCCTTTATCATATCCGATAACCCTGGAGTCCCGTTAATATAGAGTCCTACTGTAACAACAACTCCTTCTTTGGTCAATTCTTTCTTGACGACACGGGCCCCTTTTATGGTCACTTCAAAACGGCTGTCATCGATCATCAGTCCTTCTTTTTTGGCCATTTCGCGGATCAGATGCCCGAGGTTTCTGTAAGCGTCCAGCTTGGCGGCCCGCTCAGCCGCGGCCCCCGGTGAAGAATCTCCGCTGTACCGGCCGAATCCGGAAGCCGTAATGATGCCCTTTTGACGGTTCACCCCTTCATAATCGCCGCTCAGGACGATTTCTTTCTCATCACTGTCGCTGTAGATAAAACTGATCTTTGAGAGAATCCCCAGATGAGGCCCCTGAAAAGATAAGGTCAGTTCCTCTGGCGCTTCATTAACGGGAATAAAGGGAGTCGCCCGGAATCCTCCTGTGTTTTGAAGAGGGATCTCTGTTTTTGCGCTTTTCAGCGTCAACTCTCTTTTTTGGCCCAGGAGAGGGATAAGGTAGATGCGCACTTGCATCCGCCGCGCCCCGGCAATCACTTCCACGGGGAAGGAGAGGCTCTTTTCTCCGCTTCCCAGATGACGTATATAGAGGGCTTCGCCGGCTCCGGAAACGGTCAATTCATGAAAAGTGAGATCTGTTTTTAAATCCAGGGCATACTCCACTTCTCCGGCCATAAGGGGGAGAACGGTAAAACAGAAAAGAAACAAACACATCATAACAGTTTTCATCAAAACTCCTTTTTCAAAGTCAGTGCCATCCGGCCGTCTTCAGCAGGGATCTGTTCAATGTGGACATTCTCAACGGCCCAATCGGACAAAGAGGCTTCCACAAAGCCGTCTAATACGCTGACCGCCAGGTTGATGAGATAATAGTAAAAATAGGATTGCGCCTTATCGTAAGACTCTTCATAACGGGCATAATCCCGCTCGGAACTGCTTTTTTCATAAAGCCCGTAATAATCTTCACTCTCTTTCCAATGCCGATAGGCCTGATATCCGAAAAATCCGCCTAAAGCCAGGAACAGGGCCCCTTTCAAAGGCTTGGAGGCATAAAAATCCCCCCCGCCGGGAACGGCGATTCCCAAAGCCAGAGCCGTCAGCGGAGATTTCCCCTTTTGACGCTCCTGAGCCTCTTCTTCGGCAAAAAGAAAAGATGCCGTGAAGAAAAAAATCAGACAACAAACAAAAAAACGTTTCAACGGCGTCATATCTACCACCTGATCTGTGTTTTAAAATAGTAACCGCGCCGTTCGGCGATGAGTTCCAGCTCTTCACCCGGAAGAAGACGGGAAAGGACCACTTCAAGATCGGCTTCTTCGTAAATCTTTCGCCCCCCGACGACGCGAAGGACATCGTTTTTCCGTAATCCCGCCTGATAGAGATTTCCTTTTTCATTGAGCGCCAGAAGGACAAGCCCCTTTTCCGGACGAATATTATGGCGTATGGCAAATTCATACGTCAGCGGCTTCATGTTCTGAATCCCCATATTCTTCAGGGCTGAATCAAGCAGAAAGGCCGGGGCATGAAAAGAACGCTCCTGTGTCTTGCCCCCCTCCCGGACGGAAAGAACGACTTCCTGCCCGGCAGTGACACGCATGGAAATACCGTTCCACCAACGGGTGTTCTTCAGGGAGATCCCGTTAAAAGACGTGATGATCTGTCCCGGGAGAAGCCCTGCTTTTTCCGCTGCCGACTGGGGAAAGACCTTCGTCACAATGACTCCCTGCACGCCTTCCAAACGATATTTTTGTTTCATCCCTTCATCCATATCCGTTACGCCGACGCCCAGCCATCCGCGCTTGACTTCGCCGTTTTTCAAGATGGATTCAATGCTGCTTTTACAGGTGTTCACGGGAATGGCAAACCCTATTCCCTGAGAACCGCCACTGGTTGAAAAGATAGCGTTATTGATTCCCACAAGCTCTCCCCGGGCATTCACCAGCGGCCCGCCGCTGTTTCCGGGGTTAATGCTGGCATCGGTTTGGATCAGGCCGTGATAAGCCTTTTTCCCCTGCCCGTCATCGATCTGAATGGTCCGCATCAGGGCCGAAACGATTCCCGCCGTGATCGTCGGCTGCGGGTCTCCCGCCATCAGGCCGAAGGGGTTGCCTGCGGCAATCAGCCATTCTCCCTGCACTAAAATGTCAGAATCCCCTAAAGCGACATAGGGGATGCTCTCCCCGTCGATTTTCAAAAGAGCGACATCGTTTAAGGGGTCGTCTCCCAATAATTTCAGCTGAAAGTAACGCCCGTCAGGAAGAGCGGCAAAGATAGAAGAAGCTCCTTCTACGACATGTTCGGCCGTAAGGACCAGCCCGTCAGGCGAGATCACAACACCGCTTCCGACACTGTGTTTACGGTTATATTCATCGCTGCGCCGTTCTCCCAAAAAATCGCGGAAAAAATTTTCAAAGGCATCATTGGAGCGCCGCTGTAAGGGCTCATACTCTGTTTCGATGCTCACCACGGCAGGCAGAACCGATTGAGCCGCCACGGCCAATGCCCCGGCCCTTTCAGCGGAGACCGTCTGGGCAGACGGGGAATAAGCAGGCGCAAAAAAACCTTCTCTGCTCCATCCTCCTCCTCTGATCGCTTTTCCCGCCAAAAATCCTGCAAGCAAAAGGACAAGGGCGGCCACCAGAGCCCAGATCCCCTTTTTAAGGACGATTCCGGATCTATTCCTGAATAAAATCATGAAGGGCCTTTTCATTCATAACGCCCACTTTTTGACGGATCACCTTCCCGTCTTGAAATAAAGCCACTGTGGGAATACTCATCACGTCGAACTCCATAGCGGCGTCTTTGGCCTCATCCACATTCGCCTTGCAAAAAACCACATTTTCATCTTGATAATTCTCGGCTGTCTTTTCAAAAATAGGGCCGAACATGCGGCAGGGATTACACCACTCCGCCCAGAAATCGACAACGACTTTCTTTCCTTTTTGCGATACGGCCTCTTTAAAATTATCATTGTTTAAATGGATGACTTTCATGTCGCCTCCTTAGAGATTGGTTTCATATTCAAAAAAATCACACTCGATACCGGGATACATCCTGCGCACATACTCCATCAAGCGGAGTATACCGCCGCGCTCTGTGGCATAATGTCCGTAAAAAAGCCCCGAAAGCCCGCTTTCTGTGAAGGGATGGACCATGGCATGGGTCATCTCCCCGCTGATGAAAAGATCGATTCCCGAGCGGAGAATATCCTCAAGAAGAGATCCGGCATCGCCGGTGATGACGCCGACTGTGGAGACAGGCTTGCCCCCGTCGATGACATATCCCCCGGTGTAGGAGCTGCTCAGCCTTCTGCGTATCTCTTCCAGAGGCTGCGGTTTGTCAAAAGAGCCTTTAACGCCGAAGGGGATTCCCTTGTAATAGACAAGAGGGCCCTCTTTTCGTATTCCGGCTTCCAGGGCCAGGCTGACATTATTGCCCAGCTCAGGATGCTCGTCTAAAGGCAGATGCATGGCATAAAGGCCCACGTCATTGAGCAAAAATGTCTTCAGCCGCTCTTTCATATATCCGCGGACATACACCGGCTGTGACCAAAAGAGGCCGTGATGGACCACAAGAAGGTCGTAACCGCCTTGGGCGGCCCTCCGCGCCGCTTCCAGAGAAGCATCCACGGCAAACAAGACCTTCGCTGTCTCCTGACGCCCCTGGATCTGAAGACCGTTCTGTGAGACATCGGGGAAGCGCCCCGGCTCAAAAAGAGTATCAAAATCATGAATCAAGTCCTGTGTTTTCATACCCTTGATTATATCCTATGAGTGAAAAAGTGTCAACTCTGGTCAAAGAACGGGAACTATTTGCTTCTTGACATTTTTTAACATATAAAGTAACGTTCAACCAAGGAGGAACCTGCATGCGCAAACCATTTTTATTGATAATTCTCATTTCTTTTGTCCTCTTCGGATGCGGAAAAAAAGGTCCTATCGACCTGCCCGCTTCAGGAGATTACACCAATGATCATCTGCACCCCCCGGAGGAGGTCGACCTTGACATCACGTCGACCTACACCCATATATCGCAATTCGATCCTTTTCTGAGCAAAGAAGGCTGGGTCGGCCGGGCGCAGGATACCGAGATACGCCTGATCTGTAACGCTCCGGCGGAAATCGCCGATGATCCGTCCGCTGTCTACACATTGCGTCTCTATTTGATTTCAAAAGTCGATCTTTCATCATTGGATCTGACCATTGCCCCGTTGACCACCTCATGGAGCCGGACCTATTCCACATGGGAAAACAAGGAAGAGGACACTCCCTGGGAGACTCCCGGGGGCGACTTCGACCTTACTGCTGCCGTTTCATACACGGTCACGGAAGAAGAAGGCAGCGAAGTTTTGATCGATATATCTTCGCTTTTTGATTACTGGGCCCAGGAGGAGAATGAAAATCACGGCTTCATTATCATGGCCGGCCAGACGCTTACAGAGAGTCCGGCCCATCTCATTTTCGGGATTCCCTTTACCACAGTAACAGAAGAAAAACCGGCGATCATTATCACTTACGGTGAAGAAGAAGAATCCGTCGATGTGACAGTATCCGCTCATATCGCCGACACCTCCGATAAACCCGAATATGAAAACGATCCCGGCCTCTTTGCTTTGGGAGATGGTTATGTCCCTGTCATAAAACCGGACTTCTCTTCGCTGGAATACCGTTGGGATATCTTGGAAGCGACACTCTCCTTTAATGCCGATCCTGTCCTTATGAAGCATTATTTCGGTGTTGATATTGATGACCTCGAATCAACGACAAATAAACTTTCCTGCTATGGGATCGCCGATGAGAACCCGTCAACGTTCTCCTACTCGAAGCGTTACAGCCAATCTCCGGGTTATGACGAAACATCCTCCCGGTTCACGCTGGATATTACCGGAGCCCTGGATTACGCATTCCGCAACAATCAGCCTGTCGGCATTGTCCCCGAAAGCTATCGGGCACAACTCCGTTTGATGGATCTTACCAACCCTGCCATCCATGTGGTCTACCGCAAAAACATTGAAGAATATGATTATGAGGTGAACGAATGAAACGGATCCTGCTTTTCATCATAGCTCTGTTGACTTTATCCCTGTCTCTTTCGGCAGGCTCTTTTTTAGCGTTGAACAGCTTCGGCAAATATAATATTCAGGGAGATATCCGTTCCTTTTCCATGGGCGGCACAGGAGTCGCTCTCGCTGATGAATACAATACATCTCTGATCAATCCCGCCCTGGCCGCGACAAAAGACAGGATCTATCTGAATATCGGCGAGACCTTTTCTTCGTACTCCATGGATTATGCCCGATTTTCAGATTTCGAACCTTCGGGAGCTGATTTTGACATGCCCTATATGAACATCATCTTTCCCCTTCCCGTCAAGGGAGTCGCTTTGTCGGCCCATTATTATTCCCCGGTCAATTCGGGTATTGAACTTCATTATAACGCTTCCGAAAACGATTACGTGGAAGAGGTCCATTACAAAAACATCAATTTTGTGGAGTTCGGAGCCGCATGGCGCATCCTCCCCTCTCTGTCGGCAGGGGCCGGTGTCCTTTATGCCTTCGGCAATGAACGCAATGAATATACCATCGTCAATGAAGAGTTCGTTAATGACACGACGTACAACAAATGGAAATACACCTATAGCGGCGTCGGTTATCATATCGGGCTGCTTTATCACTCTTCATTATTCGGCGCGGGGATCTCTTATCACCCGTCTTTTGATATTTCGGTCTCCCGCTCTTTTAACGATGCGAAGATCCCTCCGGACACGGAATTCACCTATCCGGCCCAATGGACGGCGGGAATCTCCGTCACTCCGGGCGAATGGACTTTTACAGGCGAGTTTTCCACGGCTGACTGGTCGGTGACCCAATATCATGATTATCCCCTGGAGAAAATGTCCCGGTACTCTGTGGGAGCCGAATATGACCTGAAAATACCCTATAAAAGGCATGGAAACCTGAAGACTTTTGATATCCCCGTCCGTCTGGGTTATTATTCTCAAACAGGCTTTTATCAGGAAGGGAAAGAATGGGGCCTGACCGGAGGGTTATCTCTTTTCCCCTTTAAAAGCGTCAGCAGCGCCCGTATGGATCTTTTCCTCTCTTACGGACAGCGAGAAACGCTTCTGGAAGATCATTTCGAAGGGGGAGAATACGGGTATCAGGAGAACTTCTTTACCATAGGTATCAGTTTTTCCGCAACCGATAAGTGGTACAAGTGATTTTTCACTTGTACCGCTTCTATTCAGCTTCTTGACGGGCAGGGAAAAAAAAGTCCGCCCCTTTCTCAAAATCTACAGCAGAGAGCCTGTGATCTTTGATCAGGGCCTTTGATTTTTTGTACAATCCTTTATCTCCGGGGAAACGGGCTATTTTCATCATCAGCCCGCCGTGCTGGCGCAGCCCCAGGATCTCCCCCCCGCCCCGGTAAGAAAGGTCGATCTCGGCGATCTCAAAGCCGTCTAAGGTATGCGCGAATTTTTGGAGCCGCTCCGCTGCGCTTTCCGACAGGGAAGGCTCTGTCAGAAGAATGCAATAAGAGGAATAAGGGCCGCGTCCGATACGCCCCCGCAACTGATGAAGCTGCGCCAACCCGAAACGCTCCGGGTGCTCAATGATCATGATCGTAGCATCGGGGACATCGATCCCCACTTCGATGACAGTCGTTGTGACCAAAAACTTCACCCTTTTCTTTTTAAACGCCTGTAAGACGTCTGTCTTCTCTTCCGCTTTCATCTTGCCGTGAAGCAGGGCCACCTGTGAAGGGCCGAATCTTTTTGATATTCTCTGAAACATGGTCTCTGCCGAGCGCAGATCCATTTTGTCCGAGTCCTCCACTAAAGGATAGACCGCATAAGCCTGCCTGCCCTCTTGAAGCTCTTTTTCTGCGAATTGATAGATCTTTTCCCGGGCGCTCGTTTCCCGCAGAACCGTTTTGATCTCCCCCCGCCCGGCAGGCATCGCTGTAATGGAAGAGACGTCCACATCACCGAACCAGGCCATGAGCGTGGTCCGCGGGATAGGAGTCGCCGTCATAATGAGATAATGGGGCATCGTACCCTTGAGCTGAAGACTTTTGCGCTGGGCAACGCCGAATTTATGTTGTTCATCGATGATCACCATATCCAATTTTTCAAACTCCACTTTATCGTAAAGAAGAGCATGGGTCCCGATAATGACCCGGGCTTTTCCTGTCCGGATCTCCTCATGGGCAGCCTCTTTTGCGCTTCGGCTCATTCCTCCCGTGATCAGGACTGTGTCTATTCCCAACGGGTCCAGATAAGCGGAAAGAGTCTCATAATGCTGACGGGCTAACACCCCTGTCGGCGCCATATATGCCCCCTGCTGCCCGTTGGCCACGGCGCAGTAAAGGGCATAAGCCGCCACAACCGTCTTCCCGCATCCCACATCTCCCTGAAGAAGCCTGTACATGAGCCTGTCTCCGGAAAGATTCTCTTCGATCTCCCCGATTACCTTGTTTTGGGACTCTGTCAAAGTAAAGGGAAGAGCTTTTATAAAACGGGCACGGTTTTCAGGGGTGATTCGATACGGGGCTTTGCGAATCCGTTCTTTTTCCGCTTTTCTGCGCTCCATGATCAAATTGAAAAAGAAAAGCTCATCAAAGGCCAGCCGGTTGCGCGCCTCTTGAGCTTCCTTCTCTTCTCTGGGAAAATGAAGACGGTAGAAGGCCTCTTTCAATCCGGGCAAGGAAAGTGCTGCGGTTATTTCCGGAGGATAGAATTCACGTAAGTATTCTTCATAATCGTTAAAGACCGTTTTGATGATTTTACGCAAATAAGCATGGGTGATCCCCGCAGTGAGGGGATAAAGAGGAAGAAGATGATCAGGAAGCGATGTCTCCGGGTCATACGGTGTTATCTCAGGGTGAGTCATTTGAACCCGCCCTCTGTAAAAATCGGTTTTCCCGAAGATAAGATACTCTTTATGAGGCTCCAGCAACGCTTTCAAATAGCGGGGAAACGTGAACCAGGCCAACTCCAGCCGGCCGTAGTCGTCATAAGCTTCCGCATTGACCACTTTCCTCCCGTTTTTTGTGCGTAATTCGCGCAATTCTCCCAGGCGCACGATAAAAGACTGATACTGCCCGGGTTCGATCCGGTTGAGGGGCGTGATTTTGCTGCGGTTTTGATAACCCACCGGAAGATGGAAAAAAAGGTCATGAATAAAATGAATGTCCAGTTTACTGAGTTTTTCGGCATTTTTCGGCCCGACACCCCGGATAAAACGCACCGGAATACGGCTTAATTCCCAGATTTCTTTCATAGAGCTGACGCTAAACGGATCAACAAAGCTCCGTCACTCCAACGCAAAAAGACATACTCCCCCCACATCTGAAAATCCAAAGGGCGTTTGCCGGGAGCATGAGTCAAATAGATATCCTCTTCCCCTGTGACGGCAAAAAGTGTGATCTGCTCCTCTTCTAATTCCCAGCGAATGCGCATCGACCCTGCAGTGATGATCTGTGCAGGGAGCGGGCGGTTAGGCAGCCCATCCGATACAGGCTCCAAAGTTTTGCCCCTCAAGCGGTAACGCTCTCTGCGTCCCCGGACATCTAGGACGATCTCTTCTCCCTCTGCAGAAAGAGCATAGGCGGGAAGGAGGCGGTTCCGTACCGGCCCCTTATCCAATTCGGCGACAATTTTCCCTTTTTTGTCGGCGACTGCGATGATCTCCCTTTCCGTGCGCCGGTAAAGGGCATATCGGCTTCCCAGGGGGTAGGCGGCCACGCAAAACCCGTTGACGATCTTTTCACAATCGCTTCCCCCTTTATTGACTTTACATCGGTAAAGAGAACCCAGGCTGATATAGAGAAGCTCATCAGAAAGCGTATAAAAGGACACATTCCCGTCATGGCTCAAGACCTGGATCTCTTCCGTTAAAAGGGAATAGCGCTTCAATGTTCCGGCATTCATCCAATGAAACGGAGCGATGAAATTATCATATTCGATGAAATAGAGATGTTCCCCGTCAGCCCCCCATTGAAGGCGTCCGACAGGTTTTCTGAAAGATAAAAAAACTTCTTTTTCCATGTTGCGGTAGAGGGTGATCTCTTTTTCTCCTGCGCAGGCGATGATCTCTGAAGGCCCGGCAACGACAGTCCCTTCTAAATGAAGGATGCTTTGAACGGATACTTTTCCGCTTTCTTCGGGGAGAAACGTCTCTTTGCGCAATTCACTTTTTTGGGGCCCGCAGGAAACCGAAATGAAAAGAAAAAGGAAAAATAAAAAACGCCGTGTCATCAGAAAAGAACCTCGTTTTCGTCATCATAGGTATTCAGCGTCGAAATGATCTCCTCTTTTGTCTGCAAAGACATGATCTTAATATCATGATGATGAAATTCGGCATTATAACTCAGATAGACTTTGCGCTTGAATTTCTTCTGAAGCTCTTCCAAAGCGACACGGTATTCACTGAGCATGGAGTAGAAGACTTCCTGGTTCAGGATGACCAGAAACTCTGTCTCATTTGTCAGCCAGAAAGCTTTCTTCAAAGAGCGCAGAAGATTAAAAGCCAAAGTCGACAGAGAATAAATGATCCCTGTCCCCCCGCAGTAGGGGCAGGATTGAGTCAATTGATTTTTGAGGCTGCGCCGCACGCGTTTCCGGCTCATCTCCACCAGGCCCAGATTGGAGATGGGATAAATATTGGTCTGGGCTTTGTCCCTTTTAAGATTGGCTTTCAATGTCTCAAAGACCCTGTTACGATGGTCTTCCCTCTCCATATCGATAAAATCAATAATAATAATGCCTCCGATATCGCGCAAACGGAGCTGTCGGGGGATCTCTTCTGCAGCCTTCATGTTGGTTTGAAAGACTGTGTCTTCCTGGCTTTTACGCCCTACGAAATGTCCGGTGTTGATATCGATGGCGACCAAGGCTTCCGCTTCGTCAAAGACCAATGTCCCGCCGCCGTCTAAGTGCACCACTTTGCTGATCCCCTTTTCCAGGGCATCTTCGATCCCGTAGGATTCAAAAACCGGGATCTCCTCTTTATAATGAATGATTTTTGTCTTGATATTTTTGATATTCTTAAAGATCTTTTTGATATCAGCATAACGCTTGTTATCGTCGACGACAATGGTGTCGATCCCTTCCGCCAAAGTATCACGGATGATCTTTTCGGAAGGCTCCAGGTCCCTGTAGATCATTGCGGGCTTGCTGCCTTTGTTATATTTGGCCTGAATATCTTTCCAGATGTTCACAAGTATGCGGATCTCATTGATAATGACTTTTTCAGGCCAGTCCTCGCAGGATGTGCGTAAAATCAACCCCATGCCTTCAGGCACATTTTTCTTGGCCAGTTCATAAAGCACTTTACGCTTATCTTTATTTCTGATCTTACGGGAAACGCCGATACTGGGTGACTGGGGCATCAGAACGGCGAAATTACCGGGAATAGAGACATTGGTGGTCACTTTAGGGCCTTTTGTCCCCATGGCCTCCTTGAGGACCTGGATCATGATCTTCTGTTTGGGCTTAAGAAGGTCTTCTATGCGGTTACGTGTGACTTTTCCGATCTGGGCTTCTGTATTGAAACTGTCCACTTCATCGGCGTCAATATCGATATTTTCAATATCGTTGATATTCAAAAAAGCATTTTTTGGCCGGCCGATATCCACAAAGGCCGACTGTATCCCCGGCAGCACATTCTGCACATATCCCAGATAAATATCCCCGACCAGGCTTTTGTCCACATTAATATTCACAAAAAATTCGACAAGCTTATCCTCTTCCAAAAGGGCAATACGCTCCTGCCCCAGTTCCACATTAATAACGATTGATTTCTTCATGACATTCTCCTTTATGAAATCCTGTTCTCCTGATGTTGCTCAACTGACGGGGTTCTTCTTCCCCGTCCAATAAATATTGAATAAGTTTTTTCAATGAGGCCTCCCGGTTATCATAGGTAACAACAAGCTGCCCCTCGCGGTTTTCTTTCTTCACAACTCCCTTTATTGTAACATATTTTTCCTTTTTTTCATCAAAATAAACCCAGGAGTCTTTTCCAAACCGGGATTTTCGGCTTTCAGTGACAGGGAAAGCCGCTGTTTCAAAGACAAATTGGCTTGACTTCGAGCCGTCTGTGATCTCTTCGATAGCATTGATATCCATACCTTCGGGGAAAAAACGTGATATTTCCCGGGGAGAAATCAAAAGAGGCGCTGTCATGGAGCATTCAAAAAAATCATGCTCCGTTTCAATGCCCAGAGGAGCCGGCTGACAAAATGAAATACGGGGATGAGGGTTAAACCCTTCCGAAAAAAGGATGGGGCTGTTTGAACGCATAAGGGAGGATTGGATCACATGGATGAGATCCTTCTGGGAGAGAAAACGCATAACCCGGGTGCGGCTGAACCAGAACCGGTATTTACGGCGCTCCCCGGCCCTTCCGACGGGGTAATCCCGAAGTGCAGGGCTTTCATTTCCATCCCCCCGGCTTTCAATGACTTCTATCCCCTCTCCGCACACGCCGCATTTACGGCATCCGGGGATGCAGGACGATGTCGTCTGCTCTGCGTAGGCTTTCTTGCGCTCTTCAATCAAAAAATCCTTGTCGACACCGATATGAATAATATCCCAGGGAAGAAAAGCGTCTTCGCACAGTTCTTTCAGTTCATCGTCTAAACGCGGGTTCTCATTTAAAAGCGTTTTCCACTTTTCTTTTTGAAAATATTCATCCCATCCGTCCAGATAGATCCCCGCCTCCAGGGTTTGATCCAGAAGAACAGAAAGATGACGCCCTCCCCGAGAGAAAAGCGCTTCCAGACGGGCTGTCAAAGGACTTCTCCAGCTCATCTTGACGCGTTTGTCCAGTCGGGTATAGACATAGGAATAACGGCGTGACAGTTCTTCGCCCTGCAAAGGCTTTTCCCATTGAAAAGGGGTATGGGGCTTGGGAATAAAAACGGAAAGAGAGACACGCACAGCCCATTTTTCTTTAGCCAGGCGATTGACAAGAGCCGTAATGCCGTCCAAATCCTCATCGGTCTCTGTGGGAAGCCCGATCATAAAATAGAGTTTGACGGCTTTCCACCCTAAAGAGCGGGCTAATGACAGGGCCTTCTGAATATCATCTTCGGTTATATTTTTGTTGATGACATCCCGAAGACGTTGAGTGCCGGCTTCCGGAGCCAGAGTCAATCCGCCTCTTTTTACGGAACTGATTTCTTTAAGAAACTGAATATCCAGAGAATCCAGGCGGGATGAAGGAAGCTCAGTCCCTATCTTGCGGGGTTGTGTGTAACGGCTCAGCTGCCGGGCTAAAGAAAGGATCTCCGAATAATCGGAGGTGCTTAAAGACGAGAGGGAGATCTCGGAAAACCCGGTGTTTTCCAAAAGAGCGATGCCGCCCTGACAAAGGTCGGCAAGACGCCTTTCCCGTTTGGGACGGTAAAAAAAACCGGCATGGCAAAAGCGGCAGCCCCGTGAGCACCCCCGCATGATTTCTAAACTGGCCCTGTTATGAATGATCTCCCCGTGGGGCACGGGGATCACTGAAGGGACACGGAAACGATCCAAATCCACGACCCGGCGCTCGACCTGTCTCGGGATAGTCTTTAGAACGGGAATGAGCGGGCTGTTTTCTTTTTCGTCCAGGGGCTCATAAAGAGAAGGCGCATAAACACCGGGAACGGATTCAGCGACCCGGCTGATAATCGCCTGTCGGTTCATTTTTTCCCGGCGCCCTGCGCGGATCAGGTCCAGAGCTTCGGGAAAAGACTCCTCGGCATCGCCGATAAAGACAAGGTCCATATAATCAGCAAGCGGTTCGGGGTTCGAGGCTACAGGCCCCCCGGCGACAATAAAGGGTTCGCCTTCACCTCGTTTACGGCTTTTCACAGAGATTCCGCTGAGTTTGAGCATTTGGAGAAGCGTCGGAAAGCTCAACTCATACTGAAGGGAAAAACCCACAACGTCGAAACCTCTTAAAGGTTTCCGGCTTTCGACGCCGAACAAAGGAATGCCCTGTTCTTCCATCAAGGCCTTCATGTCCGGATAAGGAGCAAAAGCCCGGTCGCACATCATCCCTTCCCTGTTGTTCAGAAGCGCATACAATATCTTCAAACCCAGATGGGACATCCCCACCTCATAGGTGTCCGGGAACACAAGGGCCGTGTTCAGCCCTTCTTCAAGTGAAGAATAAAAAGGTTTGTTCGCCGACCCGTACTCTCCGCCTAAATAGCGGATGGGTTTTTGGACAGAAAGAATATGTTTGTCTAAAAATTCATCGATGTCACTCTGTTTTGTCATTCAGAAGCCTTTCCAGTTCCTTTCGCACATAATGCAAAGCATCTTTGAGAACCATCTCCTCCAGGGGAAGCTTGCGCTGATTGTCTTTCAGCTTTTTTTTGGCCCCTTCGATGGTATATTTTTCTTCATACAGCAAGTACTTGATCTTCAACAGCAGCTTGATGTCATTGACCGTATAGACCCGCTGCCCTCCCGGTGTCTTGGCCGGAGAAAGAGGAAACTCCGATTCCCAAAAACGCAGGACGGAAGTCCTCACCCCCAAAAGAGCGGCGACTTCGCTGATCTTATAATATTTTTTTTTATACTTTATTTTCCGTTCCATGACAGATCCTGACAATGTTTTTCCAATGCCTGAATATGACAAGCAGCACCATGGCTGCAATAAAAATATTGACGCTCAGCTGCTGCGGATAAAGCAGAAAAGAGAGCGCGGCGGCTGCGGAAGCGGCCATGATCGTCGCCAAAGAAACCATACGGCCGACTTTAACCACAATGCCCCAAAGAATAAAAGCGGCTAACGCCCCTAAGGGAGAAAGAGCCGTCACGACACCCAGGCCCGTGGCAGCGCCCTTTCCCCCTTTAAAACGCAGAAAAGCCGTAAACATATGGCCTAAAAGGACAAAAAGAGCTCCGATGACCAGAGCGGCCGCTTTCTCCGGGATCAAAGCGGGAGCCAGCCAAAAAACCACGGCGAATCCTTTAAGAAAATCAAGAAGAAAGGTCAAAATTGCCAGAGGCAGTCCCACCAGACGATAGGCATTGGTCGCCCCGACATTGCCGCTGCCATGCTGCCGGATATCTTTCCCCGACGCGATTTTCACGATCACATAGGCAAAGGGGACAGACCCGATGAGATAAGCCGAAAAAGCCAGGACGAAATACAGCATAGATGGCCTCCTTTACCGTTTAGAATCGTTTGCACGGAATTCGATCTTAATGTCCGACCCTTTAAACCCGTAGCGGCTGCGCAATTCATTTTTCAAATAGCGTTCATAGGAAAAATGGACAAGTTCGGGAGCATTGGTGAAGATGAGAAAACGCAGAGGGCTTTGCCCCACCTGTGTGATATACTTGAAAGAAACTCTCCGGCGTTTGCGCATGGGATGCGCCTTTTTTGTCACTGCTTCCCGCAGGAATTTATTCAAATCCGATGTGGAGATCTTTGTTGCAGCGCTTTCATAGATCTCCGTGGCCATGTCGATGAGTTTAAACAGGTTGCGTTTTTCAAGCCCGGAGACAAAAAGCACAGAAGCGTATTTCAAGAAAGGCGCCTGGCGCCGTATTTCGGATTCGACTTTCAAATAGGTCTTTTCGTCTTTTTCAACGGCATCCCATTTGTTCACGGCCAAAATAACGCCGACTCCCCGCTCATGGGCGTAGCCGCAGATCTTGTCATCCTGCTCGGTGAAGCCCTCATGTCCGTCGACGAGGAAAAGAATCACATGGGCCCGGTCTATGTTTTTCAAAGCCCGCATGATCATATAGCTTTCCAGTTTTTCATCTACTCTGCTCTTGCGCCGTATCCCTGCCGTATCGATGAGCAAATACTTGCGTTTGTTCCGCATGAGCTCCGCATCGATGGAATCCCGGGTGGTTCCGGCCACATCACTGACCACGCTGCGCTCTTCTCCCAGAAAAGAGTTGAGCATGGTGGATTTTCCCACATTGGGCCGCCCCACGATGGCCAGGCGGATGATGTCATCATCAGCCGTCTGCAGGGTCTCGGCTTTGACAGGCAGCATCTCCATCAACAGGTCCATAAGAGAAGAGAAACCGTCACCGTATGCGGCGGATACAGGTATGACATGTTCGAATCCCAGTTCGTAAAGGTCATGAAAGTAAGCGAAATCCTCTTTTTTTTCACTTTTATTTTTGACTACAATGACTTTTTTCTTTTTTTTGCGCAAAATATCGGCAATGGCGTAGTCGTCAGGAAGAAGGCCGGTTTTCCCGTCCACCATAAAAAGGATGACATCCCCTTCATTCATGGCGATTTCGGCATTTTCCGCCAGATGTCTGGCAAACATGTCTTCATCCTGCATGACCAGTCCGGCTGTATCAATGAGCCCGAACCATGTCTCTTCCCAACGGGCATGGGCATAAAGGCGGTCCCGGGTTACTCCCGGCTGATCGTCGATGATCGACTTTCTCTCCCTTATGATACGGTTGAACAACGTGGATTTCCCTACATTAGGCCGGCCTACAATGGCCACATAGGATAATGTGGTTTTTTCTTTCATCGGCTCATCCATCCTTTCGCTGATGTAGGGACGATTTTAATTTTTTTTCCATTTTTAAGAATAGCTTTTTTTGAGTATCCGTCAAGGGTCAGCCCCTCTTCGTTGAAAATAATATCAGGGACGAGAATATGGCTGTAAAGCCTTTCCGCTTCTCCGGCGGCTCTGAGTATGTCCCGGCCTGTCAAAAGCCCTGTAACGGTCACCTGAGGCCCGAAGAAGGTGTTCTCTACAGGGACCAGGTCCGCTTCGATCCCCTTTTTTCGTAGCCGGGGCGGAAATTCCAGAAGCAACCGGGCGCCGTCTACTCCGGTGAGCAAAGCCCGCTTCCCTTTTCCCCTTCCTTTCAGAGAGGGATACAAAGCGTCGAACTCTTCCTTGAAGGAGGCATAAAGTCCCACACCGTTATCGATCAATTCGGGATGATAGGTCAGGGGAAATGGTTTTTGCGCAATCAGGTAAAATTCATCGGTAGCATAGAGCAGAGGGTCCCGTCCCTTTTTGCTCATCTCTTCTTGTTTTTGTCCTAAATAGTCAAGAGTCATACGGGCCTCTTCCCGGGTAAAGGGACGCAGCCCGGGAAGCCCTTCGCGATGCGCCGTCAACCCCACAGGGACAAGGGTCACAGAAAGAAGGCCTTGGGCGCGTTTAAGAAGAAAATCCACGCTTTTCTCCAATTCGGGGCCGTCATTATATCCGGGCACCAGGACGATCTGTGTATGAAGACGTATTCCCGCTTGAATCAGGCGGTCAAAAGCCTTTTCAAAATCGAAGCCTTCGGGGCAGCGCATCAAGGCCCTGCGCACGTCGGGAGACACCGCCTGGACAGAGACATAAAGCGGAGAAAGGCGAAGGCGTTCAATACGCTTAAAATCCTTTTCCTTCATATTGGAGAGGGTAATATAGGCCCCGTGAAGAAAAGAAAGACGGTAATCATCGTCCTTAATATAGAGAGAAGGCCTGAGGTTCGGCGGAAGTTGAGAGACAAAACAAAAGAGGCAATTATTACTGCATCGGCGAACCGAAAATTCTGGAAAGGAAAGGTCCCCGTTGGTATAAAAAAAGAGGCGTTCCCCTTTTTTTTCAAGTAAAACTTCAATTTCCTCTCCGCTGCAAAAGGAAAAATCCAAAAAATCGACGGCTTTATTCCCGTTGACAGTGACAATACGGTCTCCGGGGCGCAACCCGGCCTTATACGCCGCTGATTTTCGTTTGACATGCAAGATTTTCATCTCAACTCCTTCTCCGCAGGAATATTACATCATCCCTCCCCTTTTAACAAGTTCTTTCCTGTTTATCCTCTTTTGTGACAGGAGGTTAGGGGCAGATCCGGAACAAGCCGTTAACAGGGGGAGGAATTGCCGTGTTCGAATTTCAGGCGGAAGGAAATGAACATGGCATAGATCACCCCGAAAGAGAGAATGTCAGCCAGGGGAAAGGCTGCCCATACTCCGCTCAAGCCCCAAACGGGGGAAAGGATCATCAAAAGAGGAATCAAAATAATGATCTGGCGAAGAAGGGAGATGAAAACAGAGGGACGCACATGGCCCATGGCCTGATACAAGGTCGAGATGATGAGCTGAAAACCGATCAGAGGAAACATCGATGTAAAGAGCTTCATATAGAGGGCCGCGTCGGAGACAAAGACTTTATCGTTTGAAAAGAGGGAAAGAAGTGTTTCCGGAAAGAATTCGCCTAATATAAACCCTAAAGCTGTGACCGCCGTAGCCACGGCAATGGTCAGATAAACGGACTGAAGGACCTTATCCATCCGTCCTGCTCCGTAATTATATCCGATTATGGGCTGGAGTCCCTGGGCCAGTCCGAAGACAGGCATTAAAATCAGCATCATCGTCCTGTTGATGACCGCAAAAGCAGCCACATCACCCTGCCCTCCCAGCCGCACCAAAATATTATTGACGACGATCAAAAGAACACTGGCCGCCGATTGCCGGAAAAGAGACGAAAGGCCCACTCCCATAATACGGTAAAGCAAGAGAAATGACGGAAAAAGATCTGCTCTCCGGGGCCGGACAAACTCATAGTTCCTGTTCAAGTAGAGATAAAGGATAAAAGCGGAACTGCAAAAACGGGCGATCACTGTCGCCCAGGCTGCTCCGGCTGTCCCCATGCGGAAGACAAAAATAAAAATCGGGTCAAGTATGATGTTCATCAAGACCCCGATAAGCATGGACAGCATGGCTTCGCGGGCATAGCCCTGAGCCCGCAAAATATTGTTCATGATCATCGAAAAGACAGTAAAAGCTGTTCCGACAAGAATGACAGAAAGATAATCATCTGTATAAGAGACGACCTCTCCTGTAGCACCGAAAAGGGTGATCAGATCATCTTTGAAATAGAACCCCGCGGCCGTCAGCAAAGGAGCCAGAAGGCCGAAAAAGAACCAGACATTGCCCATTAAACGCCGCGCTTTATCACGGTCTTTCTCTCCCAAAGCAATGGAGATCAGGGCGCCGCCCCCTATTCCGATGAATTGGGACAGGGCTAAATAGGCCATTTGCAGAGGGAAGACAAGAGAGACTCCGGCCAGCCCCAACGTTCCCACACCCCGGCCGACAAATGCAGCGTCCACCACATTGTAAAGCGCATTGACCGTCATCGCCACAATGGCGGGAAGCGACATTCCGGCTAAAAGGCGTAAAAGATTAGGATCGTTTAAATCCGGATTCCTCGATTTCATCGGCTCCTAAAAAGAGACAGAGAGATGTTTCCTCTCTTTTTTATTTCAGTTTTTCTCCCAATCTCTCCAGCATCTCCGCTGTCATGGCGGACAGATCGTATTGCGGTTTCCAGCCCCATTCGCTGCGCGCGCAGCTGTCGTCCATGGAGTTGGGCCAGGAGTTGGCGATCTTGACTAAAACAGGATTTATCTCATAACCCAGGACAAAGTCGGGAATATGCTTTTTGATTTCACCGGCTAAAATTTCAGGGTCAAAACTCATGGCTGTCACATTGAAAGAGTTCCGGTGGACAAGCCGTGCCGGATCGGCTTCCATCAGGTCTATGGCCGCCCGGATGGCATCGGGCATGTACATCATATCCAGAAAGGTGCCTTGGGGAAGCGGTGATTTATATTTTTTTGTTTTAATAGCTTCGTAAAAGATCTCAACGGCATAATCGGTCGTCCCGCCGCCCGGCAACGTTTTATATGAAATCAGCCCCGGATAGCGGACACTTCGCGTGTCGACTCCGTATTTCAGATAATAATAATCACTCAACAATTCTCCTGCGGCTTTACTGATGCCGTAGATGGTCGTCGGGCGCATGATCGTGTCTTGTGGAGTGTGGTCAGGAGGCGTGGTCGGCCCGAAGGCTCCGATGGAACTAGGGGTGAAAACGGCGCATTTATGCTCACGGGCGATTTCAAGGACAGTCATCAGCCCACCGATATTGATCTCCCATGAAAATTGAGGCTTTTGTTCTCCCACAGCAGAAAGAAGAGCCACCAAATTATAAATGGTGTCAATATTATATTTTTTGATGACTTCCACGATTTTTTCTCCGTCGCGGATATCAATATATTCATAAGGGCCGCTCTCTTTCAGTTCACAGGAGACATTTAAATTAATGTCGCCTCCCACCACATGATCACTGCCGTATATTTTACGGAGTTCTCCTGTCAACTCGGAACCGATCTGTCCCGAAGCTCCCAAAACAAGAATGTTTTTCATCTTTTTCCTCCATTTTTTAATCAATATATTCTATCTTCACACCGTGCTTTTCCAATAACAGCGCTGTAGCGCCCCCTTCTCCGCAGGAGGGGCTTTTGGATTTCAGCAAAGCCCGCATGATCCCCGCTTTCAGGCAGTAATCCGCAACTGCTTGAGCCCCTTTCTGAAACGCATTTGTGACATCTTCCCCGGAATAGAGGCGGATGATCCGTCCGTTTTCTTTTCTTTCCGCAGGCTCGCGGGGTGTAGAGAAACCGGCCAACTGCTCCGGACACAGGGGAATGAAAAAGGATTTATCACTTTTCAAATCTCTGAGATTTTTAGAAGTGCCGTCATAGCGGCACGGAATTCCCAAGAGACAGGCACTGACAAGGACAGGTTCTCTTTTCATTTTTTTATGAGTTTGACCTTTACAGAGGGTTTTCCCGATTCGTTTTTGCCAACCTGAACCGTGACCTTATAATCTTTCCCGGCCTTCTGTTTCGCCGCTTCGATCTGCTCTTTTACCGATTGCTTGAGCAGAGCCCGTTTGGTCTCATTGGGGACAAGACGGGACAAAGCCGTCTCCAGCTGATTATCCAGAGGGTCGCTTTTTGTTTTTTTGATCACTTTATCGGCAATGGTCTCTTTTTTCTTTTCCACCTTCCCCGTTTTCTCGTCGTAAACAAAAGAGCCGGGAGGTTTATAAAGAGCTTCGTTGATCTGTGTTTCGAAATACCCCTCTTTCACCCGGTAGACATAGACAAAGTTCTCAAAAGGGAACTTCACCCCGGTGACAGCATTAGTCATGGAAGGTTGATATTCTTTTATCTTTTTCTCAATATAGTTTTGAATATCCCGGATGACACGGATATGATGGGACTTACGATGATCAGGAGCTTTATAGAGTTCTTTTATCTCCTCTTCCAGCTCCTTCATCTTGACTTCAAGCTTTTTGACGTCATTGGGTGTGATCTTGGCGGCCAAATCTTATTCCTTCTTTAAGTCATGCCCGCAATGGGGACAGAATTTATTATCTTCAGAAATGGGATTTCCGCAGGAGGGGCATTTTTTCTTTTGCACGACCTCGCCACAATGGGGACAGAATTTTGCCCCTAAAGGTATCGGGCGTCCGCAAGCCGGGCAAGGCTCCTGAGAACGGGAAACAACCATCATCTTTTCGCCGCAGGAAGCGCAGAATTTAGCTCCCACTTCATTCATTGCTCCGCATGCTGGACAAGGGACTTTCTCCTGGCCCGGATTGACCTGCCCGGTTCCGACCATGCCCGGCAACAGAAAACCCAGCCCTGCTCCGATTCCCAGCCCCATACCTTCCGAAGCGCTTCCTTCTCCCTTGGCAGCGGCATCCCCCATGGCGCGGGCAGCTTTAAACTGAAGATAGTCTTTTGAATCGGAAAACAGGCCCATACCGGAGCGCTCATCGATCATCTGTTGCACTTCTTCAGGAGGATTGATACTGCTGATGGCAAAATCCTTCAATTCGATGCCGTACTGTTTAAAATCTTCTGTCATACGCTCACGAGCATTCTTCGAGAGTTCATCAAAGCGGGCCGGCAAATCGAAGACAGTCGTTACTGTCTCCCCCAGTAGATCGGTGACCCGGGAAGCGATCATGTCCCTAAAAAAATCTTCCAGGGGCTTGGTATCATAAACCCCACGCGCCCCTACGATCTGATTGACAAAAAGAACAGGTTGGATGATTCTCATGGAATAGACACCGAAAGCCCTCAAATTGACGACACCTAACTCTTTATCTTTTAAAGCAATGGGGTTTTTCGTTCCCCATTTCATGTTCAGAAAGACTTTTGAATTGACAAAGACCACTTCCGCGCGAAAAGGTGATTTAAAACCGAAAGGCAGAGAAAGGGCTTTGGTCAGTATGGGGAGGTTGGCCGTTGTGACCGTATGGCGGCCCGGACCGAAAGCGTCCAGGGCTTTGCCGTCTCTGTAAAAGACCGCTCTTTGATGTTCCCGAACAATGAGCTGAGCACCTATTTTTATGGGCAAAGAGCCCTGTTCGGGAATACGCTTTATGATCTCATTCTCGGAATTGTCGGTAACTTCCAGGACTTCAATAAATTCTGACATAATATCTCCTGTCCTTTGATGATCTCCTTGCAAGGATCATCCTGCACAACTCACAGCGGAGATGCGCCCCGGCTGACGGCCTTCTGCTTCTCATCCCATTATACTGAAAAGTTTCATTCTGTCAATTTTATCAATACTCGTAGAGGCTGTTTCCCACAAATTCCCTTATAATAGAAGTCTTCGGCGTATAATAAGGGTCCAGCTCATGGATGAGGCTCAAAATCATCGTCAGTTCCCAAACCTTCAGATACTCAGGAGCTTCCCGGGGAACCTCTTTAAGGAGCTTCAATGCAAATGGTTTTAATATGCAAAGCTCATAAGGCAGAGAAGAATTAAACATGACATCGGCTGTTTCCTGATAAGGGAAAATATACTTATCCTCTCCCGCCCTGACTTTCCCCCACATCTTTAATGTATCCAGTGCGGAATGGCCCCGGAATTGGGCGTCTCTGACCATGCGCCTGACCAGGCGCACATCAGTGGTTTTAATGCGGTTGTAATAGTCCATATTGAGCTGGGTCAATGCGCTGACATAGACTTTAAATTTAAGATTGTCGGGGATCGCTTCGGTCAACTTGGGATTCAAGGCATGTATCCCCTCAATGACAATGGGTTGAGAAGGAGAAAGTTTCAGTTTCTTCCCCTCGCCCCGTGTCCCTGTGAGAAAATCATATTTGGGAAGCGTTACCTCATGCCCTTCCATGAGAAGGATCAACTGCTCGTTAAAAAGGTCCAGGTCAATCGTTTCCACGCATTCAAAATCCATCTCCCCCTTTTCAGTCCTGGGTGTCCGGTCCCAGGGAAGGAAAAAGTCATCCATTCCGATAGCCACAGGAGAAATCCCCCATGTTTTGATATAAGTCGCCAGTTTTTTGGAAAAAGTCGTCTTTCCCGAAGAAGAAGGCCCGGCGATCAGGATCAAACGGCTATGTTCACTCATTTTGACGATTTCTCCGGCGATTTGAATGATCTGTTTTTCCTGAAGAGCCTCAGAAACCAGGATCATCTCTCTGTGTTTTTCCTGCTCAATAAGATCGTTCAATGACGCGACGAATTCCATATTAAGGATCTCGGCCCATTGTTTAAACTCCTGATGGATACGGAAAAGTTTTTTTTGCTCTCTGAATGGGGCCAGCTGTGTATGATCATCGATCAGAGGCATGCGAATGATCAATCCGGGGGGATAATAGAGAAGGTCAAAGACCTGAAGATAAGAGGTCGAGGGAACTGTCTTAAAAAAGCCGTAATCATAGACCTTTTCGTCCAGAGTGACCAGTGATTGGCATTCCAATTGTTTATACAACTCGACTTTGTCCTCATTCTCTTCTCTGCGCAGTTTTTTAAGCATCTCTTTTCGGGGAAGGCCTTTATACAGGACAAAAGGCAGTCCTTCACGGATCATCTCGTCCATCTTTTCTTTTATCTTTGCCACATGCTCCATCTTAAGAAGCGGAAAAGAGCGGTCTGTCAGCGTAAAATAAAGCCCCGTGTCGATAGTATGCTCCACATGGACCTCTGCATGGGGATAGAGGGCTTTGACGGCAGCGGCAAAGAGAAGGACCATGCTCTTTTCATAGATGGCATGGCCTTCTTTGGTATCCAGATAAATCGGCGATGTCCCCTCTCCGTTTCCGGCCTCACTCTTTTCCAAAAGCGAAAATATTTCGTTGTTTTTTAAAAATCCGACGACTTTTCCTTTTTTCTCCATTTTTTCCAGCCATTCTTTCATTGATGCCTCTCTTTCCCGGATGACCTTTCCTTAAGAGGAATAGGCTCCCCACTCTGATTTCAGATCACGGCTCATCAGGACTGAGATCACACTACTGATCTTTTCCCTCTGATAAATGATCCGGAACAAACCGTCCATAATGGGCAATTCCACTTGTTCCCTTTGCCCCATGGCCACGGCGCTTTTCAATGTATAATATCCTTCGACGATGCCTCCGGCTTTCTCTAAGGCCTGCTCCACAGATGCCGTTTGAGCCAGGATCCGGCCGAAAGTAAAATTCCTGCTCATCGCATGAGTACAGGTCAGTATAAAATCCCCGAAGCCGGCTAATCCCAGGAAAGTAGACTCTTTAGCTCCCATCTTCCGCCCCAGCCTCATGGTTTCAGCCACACCCCGTGTGATCACAGCCGCCTGAGTATTCATCCCGGAGCTGATTCCGTCAATAATTCCGGCCCCGACTGCGATAACGTTTTTCAGGGCGCCGGCCACTTCGACACCGGTCAGATCTTCATTACGATAAACACGCAATGTCTCATCACTGAGAAGGGCTTGAAGCCGGCGAGCCTCTTCCCCCTCTTTCCCGGCTAAAACGACGGCCGTATGCAGCTCCTGATAGACTTCTCTGGCAAAAGAAGGGCCGGATAAGGCATAAACGGGGTTTTTGTGGTTTGTCACCCGTCTCAGGATCTCAGCGGGAAATTCCATGCTCCTGTTTTCAATGCCTTTAGAGAGATTGATCACAGGGATACCGGGCCGAACAGAAAAGCGGGACCAGACATCTTCCATGTATTGGACAGGAACGGCATTGATCAGAATATCGGCCTTTTCGCATTCCGAAAATGAATCGGTCGCCTTTAAGCCGGGATGAAGAATCATCTTCGGAGCGAATAGGGTATTCTCCTGTTTTAGGTTAATATTCTCCGCAGTTTCGCCTTCATGAGCCCAGATAACGACATCCGCATTCCGGGAGGCCAGCCTGTGTGCCATGACAGTCCCCCATATTCCGGCTCCGATAACACATATTTTTTCCATTAAAGGTTCTCCTTGAATTAGCGTCGTCTTTTTGTTACACTGCTGCTATGAAACGCCTTTATTTCATTTTTTTCATCTTACCGATTTTACTCATTCAATGCAAGTCTAATATAGACCCGTCCGGGCGCAACCTTTCTTCCCCGCGCATCTATCAGATCGCCTCCTCGCATGATTTTAACAAGGCAAAAGCCGTCATCGATATGGTTCTCACAGAAGAGGGGTTTGCCGCCTTGAGCGATACTCTTTATACAAAGCAGACCGGCGAAACCGGGCTCTCTGTGCAATTTGAAAAGGGATTCAGTAAAACCCTTTATTTCTACATGGGAGCCATTGACAACTTTGATTATATTCCCATGAGCCTGGCTGAGAAACAATATTTTGATGAACTTGTTCAATCCCTGCGTTCAAAATTATCCGTTGCCGGAGAGGATGCCAAAGCCCGGGAGAAACTTTTTTCCGATAAAGAGCCTGTCATCATCCATACTTTCCGCTTTGCTGATTTTGACCTTAAACCGTTTAACGAGTTCATGCTCTTTTCCTGCACGGTTAAAAATGAAAGCCGTTATCAGTTTTTAAACATCGGAATCACTTTTCATTTTCAAAATGCCTATGGGACTGTCGTCGAGACAAAGCAGGTCGTACTGAATTATCTGGCCCCCTGGCAAAAAAGAGACCTTAACCTCACTCTGGCCGTCAATCAGAATATTTCAGATTTTTTTATCAGAACATCCGTCAATTAAAAAAAAAGCCCGGGGTCTCCCCCGGGCTCACAGTCCTTAAAAGGTTTCGCAGAGCACCTCAAAATAGGCTTTGGGATGAATACAGGCCGGACATTTCTCCGGGGGTTCTGCGCCTTCATGAATATAACCGCAGTTCCGGCATTTCCATGCGACCTTTTCTTTTTTCTTAAAGACAGTGCCGTCCTTGACTTGCTTCATCAAAGCCAAATAGCGCTCTTCATGATGTTTTTCAACTTTGGCCACATTTCTGAAAAGATTGGCGATTTCCGAGAATCCTTCTTCATCAGCAATATCAGCAGCCTGAGGGTAAAGCTCGGTATGCTCTTCATTCTCCCCTTCGGCGGCCGCCTTCAGATTTTCAATGGTCGTCCCTTCGATTCCCGCGGGGAATGTCGCTGTGATCTCCGTCATGCCGCCTTCCAAAAAACGGAAAAATCTTTTCGCATGCTCCAACTCATTATCGGCGGTCTCCGAAAAAATTGCAGCGATCTGCTCATAACCCTCTTTTTTTGCAATTTTAGCAAACATCGTGTATCGGCTGCGGGCCTGTGACTCTCCGGCAAAAGAAGCCAAAAGATTCTGTTCTGTCCTTGTTCCTTTAACGCTTTTTCCCATTGTTCCTCCTTGATCGTTTATTCTCGGATTATTCTCTTGCTGCCAAAGCGCGGTCCACCATGAACAAGCCATGAGGGTTATTTTCCACCCGCTTGAACATTTCCACATTCTCCCGGGCATTGGCTTCCTCTTCGACCTGTTCAGCCACAAACCACTGAAGAAAGTTTAGTGTTGCATAATCTTTCTCATCAGAGGCTGATGTGACGATGTTATTAATGGATTCCGTGACAAATATCTCATGTTTTAACGCCTGCTGAAAGACCTCCAGGGGAGAAGTCCATTCCTGTTTAGGCCCCTCGATAGGAGCAAGCAGTACCCTTCCGTCTCTCTCATTGACAAATGAGAAGATTTTCATGGCGTGCTCGACTTCTTCTTCGGCCTGCAATTTCATCCATTTTGCCGCCCCGGGAAGAGACTGTGCTTCAAGGTAAGCGCTCATGGACAAGTAGAGATAAGCTGAATAAAGCTCCTTATTGATCTGATCATTAAGAGCCTCTTGAATCTTTTTCTTCACAGCAGCTCCTATTCCGTAGCCCAAAGTTTATGAATATTGCAATATTCACGGGCTGTAAAATGATCGCCGTCCATTTGAAAGAGAGCTTCAGGCTTTTGGCCGGGCTCCAGATAAGCACGGCAGGATTTATCACCGGAACGGAGTTCGATCCATTCAATATAATGTTTCTCCTCCATAGGATGTAAAACGCTTCCGACAGTGACTTTGACCTTTCCGTCTCCTAACTTTTCGATGACGGGGACATGTTTCTCCGTTGAAGAATCAGCCGTCTGCGCCTCCATTTTAACCATGGGCTGGCCGCAGCAGACCAGTTCCCCGGCTCCGCCATGCAGGACTTCCACAATATTTCCACAGATTTCACATTTGTAGATCTCGCTTCGTTTTGCCATAAGACCTCCTTTTTTTAAAGGCTTTCTTTTAACTGATGAAGCCTGTAAAAGTGTTCTTCTTCCATTTTGATCACGTCTTCGATGATCTGTTTTGCATCAAACCCTTTTTGCAGCATCCGTTTGTAAAAAAGAATGGTATCCAACTCCCGTCGGATGGCGAAATTCAAACTATCTTCGGGATCATCCACATAGGCCAGCTCACCTGACAGACGTTCGCTGCTGAAAAGATCGCTGCCTTCGCTCTTTTTTAAAATTCCTTCCGTAAAGCCGGGCTCATGAGACATTTTGCCGAGGCTTAAAAAAGTCTTTTCATGTTCTTCTTCTTCAGCGGCCAGTTGTGTAAAAAGAGCCGCCATCTCGCCTGCTCCCGCTTTGCCGGCCAGCGTCTTATACATCTCGGCGCCGCTTCTTTCGATAAGAGCCGCCAGAGCCAAAAATTCTTCAGATGACTGAATATCAGGTATTTTCATAAGATTGTGGCGGGGGGTCCCCCCGCCCTTTTCACTCCTCTACTTCCTCAAACATATCCTTGCTGACACCACAGACAGGACAAACCCAATCATCGGGAATAGCGTCAAAGGCTGTCCCGGGCTCTATCCCTCCGTCAGGGTCTCCCTGGGCGGGATCGTAAATATAACCGCAAATGGTACATCTGTATTTTTTCACGGCACACCTCCTCTTGGTTAAATCCTTTTTTCCAAATCTTCTTTAATATTCTTAAGCTGTGCTTCATCGGGAACATAATTCACTTTAAAGCCCTCCATCAGGGAAAGGCCGGCTGCTTCCAGTTCTTTCTCCATGAGGCTTACGCTTTGGCCGCCCCATCCGTAGGAGCCAAAGGCCAGGGCCTTTCTCCCGCCCGGAGAAAGCCCTTTAAGGTAAGTCAAAAAGGACGCCGTTGTCGGGAGCATGTTGTTATTCAGCGTGGGGGACCCGACGCATAGTATCTCGGCATCAAGGAATTCAGTCATAATATCAGAAATATGATTTTCTCCCAAAGACATCATTTTAAAACCATACGCTTTGGATTCAAAGGCGGAAGCCAATGAAACAGCCATTTTTTCTGTGGACTTCCACATGGTATCATAAACGATAACTGCTTTTTTCTTTGTTTTGTTTCCGGCCCATTCCTGATAAGCCCCTATTATATTTTTAACCTTACTCCGGAACACAAGGCCATGACTGGGTGCAATGACAGCAACATCAAGGCCGGATGCAGCTTCCAGCTCTTTGCGCACCTGCGGGCTATACGGAAGAACGATGTTGGCATAATATTTGGCCGCTTCCTCCATGACCGTATCAAAAGGATAGGAATCGTCAAAACGCTCCGAAGAAGCAATATGCTGTCCGAAAGAATCATTTGAAAAAAGAATCTTTTCTTCAGGACAAAAAGAAACCATATTGTCAGGCCAATGCACCATTGGTGTTAAAAGAAATCTGAGGCTTCGTTCTCCCATAGAAAGCGTGTCGCCGCCTTTGGCCTCTTTAAAAGGCCAGGCTTTGCGGTAATGGGCTTTCAGCCCCCGGACCCCGTTGGGCGAGGCATAGATCTCGGCTCCCGGGCAGAGCTCCATAAGACGGGGAAGACTTCCCGAATGGTCCATTTCCACATGCTGTGAAACAATAATATCGATTTTCGAGGGATCGATGATCTTACTGATACGTTCCGTCATTTCATCGAAAAAGCGCTCCTTGACCGTGTCGATGAGGGTGATTTTCTCGTCGATGATCAGATAGGCGTTATAAGTGGAACCCCGGCTTGTGGAATAACCGTGAAAATTCCTCAAACCCCAATCAACGGCACCGACCCAATAAACACCCTCTTTTATTTTGACAGGTTCCATGTGTCTCCTTTATATCATTATCATTTTTGTAACGATTACAGTTTAACACAAAGAGTGCCTGCCGTCAAATCATTCTTATTCGTTATTGCGGCACCGACTGCAAAGCCCCTGAAGGTAGACTTGTGTGTTCTGCACCCGGAAACCGTCGGGGACACAACCGCTCTGGCAACGCATGGACGGGATATCATAGATCTGCCCGCATTTCAGGCATACAAAATGAGAATGAGCCGGCTCTGCCAGATCATAGCGTGTTTCTGCCTCTTTTGTCAAAAGAGGGATCAACAGTCCCTTTTCTACGAAAAGGCTCACATTATTATACACCGTCGTGCGGGAGAGGGTCGCGGCCTTCGACTTCAGAGCCGAATAGATCATATCAACGCTGGGATGATTCCGCTCTTTTTCAATATACTGATAGATCAGCATCCGTTGTATCGAGGGCGTAACACCATGGGCTTTGAATTTTTTTTTAATCTCAACCATATATCAACTCCCTGAGTCTCCCATTATAGGTGCATCTGATTATCTTTCAATAAAAATATTATATTTTTTATTTCTTTTCCCTTTACGATTACTTCCTTATTTCACGGGAACATTCAGTGCCACCAGGATAAAGACGACTAAGAGAACAATGATGACGACCAAAAAGAAAATCGTCCCAAAGATGACAAGCAGGGCTTTTCCCAAAGAGATATGATGGCGCCGGGACAACCCCATGGCCTGCAGGGCTAATGACCAGATATTGGCAAAAAACGAGCCGGCCAGAGGAATAATATTCAAAATCGCTGCTGTCTGTGAAAAAAGGATCACTCTGAGCGTCGTATTAAACCCTCGTTCCCCTTCGCCGAAAAGCCGAAGAACCAGATGATACAATCCTGCTGTGATAAAAGGAGCGATCAGCCCGCCAATAAGAGCAACAGACAAAAAGAAAGGAAGCCTGCTCAGAGGCATAGCCCCGGCGGCCAATTCGGAATTTTGAGAAAAGAAGGGAAAAGGCTGCGGCAAGACGGATTGCCAAAAAAGTGCAGCAATTGTCGAAATCAGAACAAGGACAAAATAGTAGAGAAAAGCCCCTCCGATCTCTTTGTCAGGCCCCAGGGAATCAAAAAAAGCATTGGGAGCTGTCATGACTTCCCGGATGGTACCTACCAGCCGCTCTCCCCAGGTAAGGCTTTTGTCATCAAAACTGTTCTCTGCGTTGCTCCCGTATTCAGGCGTCTGTTGGCACCCGCAGGAAGGACACACTGTTTCCTTTTCATCCATGAGTGTATTGCATTGAATGCATTTTTTCATCCGAGCCTCCTTGCTTCATTTATCATCTCCCTGTAACGCAAAGCTTCCTGTCGGGCTTTTTCGGCAAAATCAGGCCCTGAGCCGGCAAAAAGAACGGCCCGGGAGACATTGATGATCATGTTGCCTTCTTTTCCGCTGAACCCGGCTTTTACCGTTTCGCGGATGTTTCCGCCCTGTGCACCGATCCCCGGGATAAGAAGGATCTCCCGGGATGCAATAGCACGTATTTTTTTCAATTCTTTTGGTTTTGTGGCTCCTGCCACAAGGCCGAGCCGATGGCCGAATTCTCCATTCCACGCTTTTGTTTTTTTTGCAATTTTTTTATAAAGAGAACCCGTATATTCAAAATCTCCGGCTGACGCATTAGAGGTCAGCCCCAAAAGGAAAAGATAGACGCCTTCATATTTCAAAAAGGGCTCAACGGTATCTTTCCCCATGAGAGGATTCAGCGTTGCTGCGTCAAAAGCATTCCTTTCAAAAAGGGCTTTGGCATAATGAGCGGCCGTATTACCGATATCACCACGCTTCACATCAGCAATGACGGGGATCTCTCCGGCCATTTCCGTTACGGCCTCCCAGGCTTCCGCCCCTTCCCGGCCGGCTGATTCATAAAAGGCTGCATTAGGCTTATAGACACAGACAATGTCTTTTGTTGCAGCGATGATCTCCCTGTTAAAGGCAAGAACAGGGTTTTTTTCTTTTTTCAGGCACTCAGGCAATTTTCCGGCATCACTGTCCAACCCCACACATAAAAGCGATTCATTCTCTCTTACCGCCCGGTTATACTTTTCTAAAAAATTCATTTTATCTCCTTATGGCTAATCCCGTGACCGCACCCACGGAAGGAAAACCGTTTTCAACACAAAATTCTTTTACCCCCTCGAGGACATGAAGAGGCAATTCAGGGTCTCTGAAAAGCCCTGTCCCTATCTGGACGGCTGAAGCCCCGGCCATAAAGAATTCAAGGGCATCCCGGGGAGAAACGATACCCCCCGAGGCCATGATCGTCGCTTCAGGAAAAGACTTTTTCACCTGATAGACCAGGCGAAGCGCCACGGGCTTAATCGCCGGGCCTGAGAGCCCGGCAAAGACATTGGCAATGGACGGAGCCCTTTTATCAACATCGACAGCCATGCCCAGAAGGGTGTTCGCCACAGTCAATGCGTCAGCCCCTCCTTCCAGAGCAGCCCCGGCCATAGCGGTAATATCTGTGACATTGGGTGAAAGCTTGACGATGAGTGCTTTTGTTGTCGCGGCCCTGCAGGCGGCTGTAATCGAACGGATATGCTCTTCGTTCACGCCGAAAGCCATGCCCCCTTCCTTGACATTAGGGCAGGACACATTCAGTTCCACGGCGGTGATGCCTCCGGCTTTATCGCAAAGCGCTGTCATCTCTTGAAATTCCTCAAGAGTGTTCCCTGCGATATTGGCGATCACGGTGACTTTTTTTTTCACAAGTTCGGGTATCTTCTTCTCAAGAAAAGCTTCAACACCCATATTTTGCAAGCCCACACTGTTCAACAGTCCTGAAGGGGTCTCCGTTAGACGGGGGGGCGGATTCCCTTCACGGGGAAACCGTGTCAGCCCCTTGCTGCAAATCCCGCCCAAAAGAGCAGGATCGAAAATATCTTCATATTCATCGCCATAGCCGAAAGTGCCCGATGCAGTAAATACAAAATTTTTAAAAACAGCATCGCCGATCTTTACTTCGCATTTTACCATGGCAATTCCTTCCCCGTAAAGACAGGCCCATCCTTACAGACCAACTGATGCCCTTTCAGAGTCTGTACCACACATCCCAGGCACGCCCCGGCTCCACAGGCCATCCTCTCTTCCAGAGAATGCCAGCTTGCCCACTCTTTTTTACGCCCCTCTTGCTCTGCCGCTTTCATCAGGGGAAGGGGGCCGCAGGTAAGAAGCCGTTGATTTCCGCTCATTTTTTCAATGTTTTTTGTAGGATATCCCTTTTCTCCGCGGCTTCCGTCTTCAGTGTAGATAAAAAGGTTCTCCTTGGAACGGAAAAGGCCGTTATCCTGGTAAGGCGTCAGATAATCTTCTCCTGCTGAGGGAAATCCTCCATGGAGCACAGCTTTTTTCTTGTTTTCAGTCAAAACACGTAACAAATAGATAAGCGGGGCAACACCTATCCCGCCTCCTATCAGACAGTTTTTTTCTCCGTCTGCGGGGAAACCTTTCCCCAAAGGGCCCATTACGCTGAGTGTCTCCCCTTTTCTTTTGCGGGAGAGGATCTCTGTCCCCTTTCCGACGATCTTATAAAAAAAGTATAACGTCCCGCCTTTGATGTCTCCGATGCTTATCGGGCGTCTCAAAAGAGGGTCCGTTTCCCGGCTTACCAATATATTGAAAAATTGCCCGGGCCTTGTCTCTGCCGCCCATTGAGGGTCTGAAAAAGAAAGAAGGCACACCGAATCCGTAAGAAGCATATTCTCTTTAATTGTGATCTCTTTGACCTTCATAGCCATAGGTCCCTTTCAACGTCATAGACCTCTCCTTTGATAACAGTGAACCGGGGCACACCTCTCAGTTCCCGGCCTGTAAAGGGAGTGTTTTTCCCTTTGGTCTTTAAACTGTCCGGAGTGAGGCTTTTTTTGGCATGAATGTCAATGACGGTAAGCCAGGCTTCATCTCCTATGCGGATATTGCCCCGCCCGTTCATTTTAAGGATTCTTGCCGGATTGGCGGAAAGAAGAGTCGCCAACCGGCTGAGAGGCAGCTGATAACGATGATGAAGGATCTCGATGGATAACGGAATAAGAGTCTCAAATCCTGTGATTCCGAAAGGAGCTTTCAAAAATCCGAGAGATTTGTCTTTCATCGCATGGGGAGCATGGTCCGTGGCGATGACATCGACACTCCCGTCTGCAAGCCCTTTGATCAAAGCCTCTCTGTCTGTCTTCGCGCGCAGTGGCGGACTCATCTTATAAAGGGCGTCATCTCCCGGGATTTCTTCTTCAGAGAGAGTAAAATGATGCGGAGTGACTTCACATGAGATCAACGGAGATCTCTTTTTAAAATGTTTAATGATCTCCAGGCTCTCTTCTGTGGAAACATGGCAGAAATGTAAACGCGCCTTTTCAAGGGCCCCTACTGCGGCGTCCCTGTATGTTCTGATATCTTCCACAGCTCCCGGGATCCCGGGAAGCCCCAGGCGTTTTGCCGTTGTCCCCTCATGGATCACACCGTCCCGGCGCAATGACAGGTCTTCGGGATGGGACAAATAGACCAGATCTTTTTCCCGGCAAAAACGAAGGATCTCCCTTAAAAGGCCTGTATCTTCAACACTGATGCCGTCATCAGAGACAGCTTTGAGAGCGTCTATTCCGGGGAAATCGGAGAGTTCTCTTCCCTTGAGGCCGCGGGAACCCGAAAAGGCCTGTATGACAGGGCAATGGCCTGTGGATCCGGCCATTTTACAGATGGCTTCATAAACAGCGGCCGAATCACAGGGTGGCCGGGTGTTGGGCATCGCCACGACAGTGGTAATCCCCCCGGCGACGGCGGCCCGTGTTCCGCTTTCAATATTTTCAGGGTTCTGCCCGGGCTCTCTGAGATGAGCATGCATATCAATGACTCCCGGGAAAGCAGTCAAGCCTCTGCAGTCTATCTCCTTTTTCCCTTTCGGGGCCTTGCCCGGAGCACAAATATCATAAAGCGACCCCTTTTGAATGACAATGTCCCCCTTTTCAGAAGGCTTGTCGGGATAAATGATTTCAATGTCGCGTAAAATGATTTCCATCATCCCCTCTTTTTTTTTTACATCATTTTACAAGGGATTATCTCAAGGGGCAATAAAAAAAGGGTCTTTTTTGCAGATGTTTCAGTCCGGCTTGCGGAGAATCAGATATTTCAGGGGGATAAGGCAAGGGAGGAAAAGCGCGATAAAAAAGAGCAGATTCCCGTGCCGGGAGTAAAATGAAGAATCTGCGCGAGCGTATAACGTCCCCTCCAGCACAGTGCGCTCCTTCATGGGCGTCTTTTGGTAAATGCGGCCCCGGTTATCGATAAGGGCCGAAATCCCGCTATTCGCGCATTGGGCCACATATTTTTGCTGCTCGATGGCCCGGAGACGTGCCTGCAACAGATGATGAAGAGGAGCCATAGTTCCTTCGAACCATCCGTCATTCGTGCTGATCACAAGGAATTCGCTCTTTTCCCTCATCAGGCTGTTGACGAAATCACTGAATATGGACTCAAAGCAGATGATCCCGTGAAAACGGTACCCTTCAAGCTCAAAAGGTTCTCTGTTTCGGCCCGGAGTCAATGTGTACTGGATGGGATATAATTTCAAAAGAAAGGATGTCAGTTTCGGAAAGGGAAGAAACTCGGCAATGGGAAGAAGGCAGATCTTGTCATAGCGGGAATACCGGCCCTGCGCATCGACAAGAAAAAGGGAATTATAAATATTGTTCCTCTCATAATGACTGCTTCCCACAAGATGGGCGGCCGTCCCCTTTTGTCCCTTGATAATATCAACAATGGCTTCTTTTTCCGGCGGATACCACAGAATCCCGGAAGAAAAAGCTGTCTCGGGCCAAACCACCAGATGAGCGTCCGGGGAGACAAGAGACGCCAACTCTTTATAAATACCCATATTTTGCCGGATAAAGGCTTCATCCCATTTAGCATAGAGGTCAATGGAGGGCTGAATCATAGCTGTGCGGACAGGTTTTTCTGTTTGAAATGCAGGAGGAGCAAAAAGAGAAGAACCCAGAAGGATAAAGAGCAGCGCTGCGGCGCCTTTCAAATAAGTCGTGTTCTTTTTAAGAAAGAAAGCGGAAATCAAATAATTAATCGTCAGGATCATCAACGTCAGCAGATGGACTCCGCCCCATTGCGCCGGTAAAGCGGCCGGTATAAACGTCGCTGCGGCGTTTCCCGGCTCATTCCAGGAATACCCCATCGGGCCGCATCCTTTGACCCATTCGATAAGAGCCCAGACACCGGGCAGAAGAAAAAGCCCCCCGGGGATTTTTTTCAAAAAACGCCTTATCGGCCAAAGCAAGGCCACAAAGAGGATCTGATAAAGAATCACGAGAAAGATGCCCAGATAGGTAAAACGGTAGATCCAATAAATATTCGGAAGGTAAAAAGCAAAGCCGTAAACAAATAAGAGCAGAAGCCTTTTTTTCCTCTTCATCTCCCCGGAAAGGATCAGGAAAAAAGGAACATAGGCAACCAGAGAGGCCCAAAACCCTGCAAAAGGAGTATAAATTAAAAACCCTAAGGCCAGTCCGATGAGAAATAGCGGCACAATACGCCGTGGAGTGCGATCGAAGAAATCAGCCCTGATCATTGCGCTCTGTCAAGGATCTCTTCCATGGCCTTATGCGCCTTTTCAGCGTCCCCTGCAGGATCGTCGACGATATAAGGCGTGATCTCAATAATCAAATCTGTTTTTTGCACGACTTTTTTACGGTAGGAAAAGAAAATCTTCAGTACGGGGATCTCTGAAAGAGGCCATAATCCTTTGCGCTCATACGTCTCATTTTCATTCTGGAGGCCTGCGATGATGATAGGCTCGCCGTCCTTGACAGTGACTTTCGTCTCCGCTGTCCGTGTCTTGACCCAGGGAATATCGGCGTTCTGGCCCTTCCAGCCATAAATATTGCTGACCTCAGGTTTAACATGAACCGTAATGCTCCCCTCTTCGGCAATACGGGGTTCAATAGTAAGCTTGATTCCGATCTCTTCGCGCTCTACCTGATAATTTGTATTATCCCCTTCTTCTGTCTTGACGACATAAGGGATGATATCCCCGATATGAATTGTGGCTTGCTCATTGTTCATGGCCACTAATTTCGTACTGGAAAGGATCTTTCCGTAGCCCTTGTTCATAATCATGTCTATTGTAGCCTGAAAGACTTTCATCTGCCGGGCAAAATCACCGATGTTATCAAGATCGGTATAGCCCATATTATCGGGAATGACTCCCGGCTCTGAGCTTAAACCGGCGCCGCTCTCAGCAAAGATAAAAGTCTGGCTGGTCAGCTTATCCCAATTGATTCCGGCAGCTTTCGTCTTGTCTAAAGAGACTTCAATAAGCCGCGCCTGGATCAGAATCTGTTTGGGGGCAAGATCCAGCTGGCTGATCAATGAAACAATTTCCATATGCGTCTCAGGAGTCGTGGATACGACAAGGGCATTGGCTGAGTTATTGACATTGATATTGACATTTTTTAAACCTGCAAGCGAAGCTGCGGCATCTTTTGCCCCGATGTAGTTCAGGGGATAGACTCGGGTACGTGAGGTGAAGCGGGTCTCAAGATGTTCCGGGGAATCCACCAGGATCGTATTCCCGATGCGCTCATAAGCGAAACCGCCGGATTTTGCAATCATCCCCAAAGCGACTTCCAAAGTCACGTCTTTTAAAGAGATGGAGATTCTCTTGTCGATAATACCCGAACCCAGGACAAGGTTTAAATCATTCTGCCGGACAATACTTTTCAAAACAGATGAGATGGGGGCGTTATTGGCCTCAAAACTGATTTTAGGATCCTCCCCCTGAGCCAGTACAGGCAGAACAGCCCATATAAAAACAAAAAGAACGATGATTGAATTTTTCATAATCCCCTCCCCTTATTTGGAAACAAAGTAGTTCCGCTCTCCCTGCGTCACGACAATGCCGTCTGAACGGATCTCCCGCAGAATCATACCATTGCCGATACTCTCTCCCTCATGAGCAAGGGTCTCCCGGCCGTTTACAAACAGCCCGGCTTCCTTTTGGGGAGAAATCAGGAGATAAAAGACCCTGATGTTTACGGGATCTTCTTTTTGGGTCACTTCTTTGAAGGTTTTTCTTTTTTCTTTTATAATCGCAATCTGTTTTAAAGCCGCCTTGACATTTTCAATAAAAGTATCATTCTCATTCACACTTGTTACCTGAAAGCGGGTAAAGATAATATCCTTGGCAATATCCGCCCCCTTCATAAAGACAAACAAGAATACAATAAAAACAATGAATCCGATAATACGGCTTCTCATAAATTATAATACCTTTTCAATTTCAAGCTCCAAGCCTGATAACGCCCGTCGCGGCTTTCCATATCGGCTTCTTCCACGACAATCATATTTTCATTGTTATTGATCAGATCCATCAGCTTTACAAAAGAATCCATGGAGCAGCCTATGTCAATACGAATGTCCACGGCATTCCCCGCAGCCCGTTTGACGTCGGCGTTGCCCAGATTGATCCCTTTGCGTTGAAAAAGAGAAAGCGTGTCTTTTATCGCTTCCGTATAAGAATAAAGGGGAATAATCCGGTTTTGGTTTAATATTGTCTGCAGATCCTTGTTTTCATGCACAAATTCCCATTGTGTGATCTCCTGGCGCAGCTTTTTAAGTTCATCCCTTTTATTTCCAATATCATCTCTGATCTTTGAAAGGATCATCATATTAGAGAGGAAAAGGGCTATAATCAGGGCGATCAGAGTCTTATTCAAAGATCCTCACTTTCCCGCCGATGATCACATTGAGCAGATTCCCTTTTTGAATGTTCATCTCTTTAATGGTCACATCCGTGATTTTTAAATTATAAACTTTGTCATGAATAATGCTGTCGATCATTTCTTCGATATCCTCTACTTTATAACGGGTCAATCCCGAAGATTTCAGCTCCAGAGAGAAGTGAAGCTCATAAGGGAGCCGTTTAAACTGCACTCCGGCAACGATCATATCCCGTATCATATATCGGTTGACCACGCGCAAAAACGTCCCCATGACGACTTCATGCTTTTCTTTCTCAAGCATAAAAATGATATGATCCTTTTCCTGATCCGTCAGGCGATGATCGACGGCCTTAGCCTGTAATGTCTGAAGCTCCTTGTTGATGGATCTTTTGATCGTCAGAGAATTCACAATGAAATAAAGATAAACCGCTGTCAAAACCAGTGCGCTGATCAGAAGAACATGATGAATAATATCCATTTGTCTGACAATCACACGTTTTTGTCTGTTTTTGGCCCCTTGCGGATAAAGATTGATTGAAAAATAATTCATGAGATAAACATCCCCCCTACCATGCAGGAGAAGATCCCGAAGGAATCCTTTAACAATGAGCTGCTCAACATATCCGGACTTTTTTTGACAAGAGCAAAATAATCATTTTTAACCACACGAATACCCAATTCATAATTCATGTACCAGGCGACATCGGGAATAGAAGAGACCCCGCCTGAAATATTGATCTGATGAAAGACCGCTGCTTTAAATCTGTTCTCATAAAAAATCAACGCCCGTTTGACCTCATAGATGATCTGATCCAATACCGGCGCGATGACCTTAAAGCGGCCCGGGCCTTGAGGTACTTCTTTTTCCCCTTTCAGGATGGATTCCGCTTCATCCCACTCAACGCCGCAAATATCCTTGATATTGCGAATCATATCATTGCCTCCCACAGGGACATCCATTTGAAAGAAATCTTTTTCCTTGTCATAGATGATGATGTTGCTGTTTTTCCGCCCTAAATCCACAAAGATCACAGGACTGTACCCTGAATAATTAAAATGTCCGTTGAGAAGCGAGATCTGCTCCGGCAAAATGACTGTCGGCTCCATTTTATTCATAATAAGCTGGGGGATCCAGCGTTCGATAAATTTCCTTTTGACACCGGAGACGATAATATGCTCTTTTTCTTCTCCCATATCATCGACCACGTCAAAATCCCATATAAAATTATCGTCTTTCAACTGGAGAATATCTTCATATTCATTGATGATGATCTGACGCAGGTATTTTTTTTCAACTTTGTTCACTGCGAGAGTCTTGACAAAACTTTCATTAAACGGCGCGATGAAAGCTATATCGTTATAACTTTTGACTTTAAACTGATCCATGAGCCTGTTCATCCCGTCTGTCACTGAGCCGTTGTAATCAAAAACAGCAGTTTGACTCAAATACTGGAAACCCTTATCAAAGGCTAAGGCCTTTATGCTGTTTCCTGAAGGGAAGAGGATCAAACTTTGCAAAAAACACTCCTTTTTTTTTATTATATATGCGTTAGCTAAAAATGCAAGGTTTATGCCGGTTTCAGATGTTTTTGAAAATTTTTTCCGGCTTACCGGCCTATAAACAACTTAAATCTCAATAATCCCTGCCGCCCGGCGGACATCGGCCAATGTCTTCTGCGCTTCTTCGCATGCTTTCGCTGCCCCGTTGCAAAGGATATCCCGGAGAAGGTCTTCATCACGGGCCAAAGCCTCACGTTTTTCCCTGAAAGGCTCAAAATAAGAATTCATCTTTTCAAAAAGAGCCAGCTTGGCATGGCCGTAACCGAATACAGGAGAGGCGTACTTCTCTTTCATCTCTGCGCATTCCTCCGGTGTGGCAAAATAACGGTAGAGAGCAAAGACATTGCAGCATCCCGGATCCAAAGGTTCTTCCATAGGCGTGGAATCCGTGACAATATTCATGATCTGCTTTTTCATTTGTTTGGGTGAAGCAAAGATCTCTATGGTGTTCTGATAGCTTTTACTCATTTTCCGTCCGTCTGTCCCCGGTATAACGGCCATGGACTCTTCGATGCGGGCATCCGGAATGGTCAGGATGTCTCCGTGACGATTGTTGAATCTCAGGGCAATATCACGGGTGATCTCAATGTGCTGCTTCTGATCTTTCCCCACAGGGACCACATCGGCCCTGTAAGCTAAAATATCGGCCGCCATAAGGACAGGATAAGTAAAAAGGCCATGATTGACATTTTTATCCTTTGCCAGGGCATCTTTGTAAGCGTGAGCCCTCTCCAGTAATCCCATGGGAGTGTAGTTGGAGAGTATGAAAGTAAGTTCTGTGATTTGGGGAACTGAAGATTGAAGAAAAAGAGTCGTTTTTTCCGGATCCAGGCCCAGCGCCAGATAATCCAAAAGAATATCCACAGTCCCTTTTCGCAGGGACTCAGGGTCAGGATAGGTATTTAACACATGATAGTTCGCCACAAAGATAAAAGAATCGTCCGCTTTATTCTGAAATTGAATAAAGTGCTTAACAGCGCCGAGATAATTGCCGGCATGCATCTTTCCGCTGGGTTTTACTCCTGAGACGACACGCATGTTTCCCCCTACTCACCTAAAAGTCTTTGTACGACAGTACTGACCAATTTCCCGTCGGCTTTTCCCTTGACAAGAGGCATCAAAGCCTGCATGACCTTCCCCATATCCCGAAGTCCGGAAGCCTGGGTCTTTTGAACGGTCTCTCTCACCAAAGCTTCGATCTTCTCCTCAGATAACTGTTCGGGCAGATAAGAGAGAAGGATATTTTTCTCATCTTCTTCACGGGCGGCCAGATCCTCCCGGTTCCCCTTTGTGTACATCTCTATGGAATCCTGATGTTTTTTAATGCTTTTGGAGATCAACGCCTGGACGTCAGGGTCGGATAAATCTTGTTTTTTCTCTATGCGCGCATAACGGATCTCAGAAAGAATCATCCGTAATGTCAAAGTCCGCAGCTCATCTTTCTGCTTCATCGATTCCTTTAAATCGTTTTGCAGGCGTTCTTGCAGAGACATCCCTATTCTCCTTTTTTTTCAGAGCCGGTCATCACATCAAAAGTCTCTTTAAACTTATTGAAAAACCCGTAAATGTCTTCTTCAAAGATCATAATACGCGTCCGCTCGACGGTTTCATCGTCTTTCTTGCGGATCTCGTTGAGGACCATATACTTTTCGCCCTTTTTTGTCATTTTTACGTTAAAAAAATAAGTTCTCCTTCCGGCCCGAAGCCGGGTGGAATAAAATTCATTACTGCCGTCTAACGGAATACTCTTCTCCATGGATCTCTCCCTTCCCTTATCCTATAGGATCATGTCTCCCGACAGGGTTACGGGGACAATGGTGTTCAACTCGCAGTTCTGTGCTATTCTAACACGTAAATACTCAGGTGTGTAGCCCTCAAAGAGTCCCTTTTTTGTCTTTTCTTCCACTAAAACGGATGTGTCATTCCCCGACCATCTTCGGACAAAAGCCGCTTTACCTTCTTCTTCCGCCTTTTTGATCAGTGCCAAAGCCTCATCCATTTCTTCTCTTATCAGGTGCCCGGCTAATAAAGCCGCCTTCGTGCCGGGACGTGGCGAGAACGGGAAGAGATGAACTCTGTGAAAGGCATACTCCCGGATCACATGAGCCGATTGTTCTCGGTCTTCCGTCCTCTCTCCGGGGAAACCTGCGATCATATCCGTTGTCAGCCCCCCTGAAGGCAAAAAGGCTCTGATCTCATCCAGCTTCGCATACATCTGCGCTTCTGAATAGGGCCTGTTCATGGCTTCTAAAATCCTGCCGCTTCCGCTTTGAAGTGGTATGTGCAGATGCCCCATGACCTTGGGATGATCCCGCATCAAAGTCAAAAGTTCGGATTTGATTTCTATGATCTCAATAGAAGAAAGACGCAGCCGGTCCAACCCCGGCAATTCGGCTATCATTTCCACTAACCCCGTCAATTCCGGGTGCCGTCCCAAATGGATGCCGGTCAACACGATCTCACGATATCCGTTCCGTATTATAGATTGCGCTTCCCTTTTGATCTTTTCGACGGGAACATAAGACTCCCGTCCTCTGGTATAGGGAATAATGCAATAGGAACAAAACTGATTGCAGCCGTCCTGGATCTTAATAAAAGCGCGTGTCTTTTCGCCGAAAGAGTCCAAAAGTCTTACGGGGCCGGCATGAAAAAGTTCAAGGATCTTTTCGACTTTGTCCCGGCTCCCTACGACTCTGTCCGCCCCTTCCACAGGCCCCATTTCAGCCAGGCATCCGACTGCAACAAGAAAAGCATCGGGATTTTCTCTTTTCATTTTCCGTATCAGGCGTCTGTTTTTTGTTTCGCTTTTTTGAGTCACCACACAGGAGTTGACGATGATAATATCTGCTTCATGCCAATCATCGACCGGACAGAATGCATCCGGGCTCAGCGAAGCTGCGATTTTCTGCGATTCATATTGATTGACTTTACACCCGAAAGTGATAAGAGCGTATTTTCTCATCCCCCACCGCTTAAGTACTGGATCAGTATCGCCGCTTTAAGCGCCGCTGTCTCTGTCTTTAAAATATAAGGCCCCAGATGGAACATCAGGGCATCATGTTTTCTGAAAGCCGTGATCTCACTGTCATCCCAGCCCCCCTCAGGCCCTACGGCTATAACGATCTCTTTACGCCCGTGAAAGGCCAGAGCGTCAAGCGGCTGCCCATGAGGGTGCATCAGAGCTATGGTATCGAACTTCTCAAAGAAATCAATCTCTTTATTCAAAGACACGGGAGCGTGGATCTTCGGCAGCCAGGCTCTTTTGGATTGTTTGACCGCACCCCGGACAATACGCTCAAAACGCTCCCTTTTCCTTTCGAAATCACGCGCAAACTCGATATTTCTACGGGTCAAAAGGGGGATAAAGGAGAGAACACCGTTTTCCGTGGCTTTTTCCACCAACCATTCCCATTTATCCCTTTTTGTAGGGGCAAAAGCAAGTGCCGTATGGACCTGCGGAGGAGGAATCGTTTCTTTTTCAATGATATCAACAGCCGCGTGTTCTTTACCGACAGCGTTTATCCGGCCGAGGGCCATATTCCCCTGTCCGTCAGTCAAGGCGACGGTGTCTCCCGCTTTGGGACGGAGTACACGGAGGTGGCTGAACTCGACTCCGGTTATGTCAACAGTTCTCTGCCCCTGAGAAAGGTCATCGGAGAAAAAGAGACGGGCTGAACGGGCTAAGGAATCCATGGCCCCTCCTCTGTAATGACGGCGGTGATATGAGCGAACGGAGTGATGTCAAAAGCCGGATTATAACCTTCTTCGTCAGACAAAGTCAGGGGCGTTCCGTTTATTTGCAGTATTTCCCCTCCCGGCCTCTTTTCAATGGGGATAGCGTCCCCGTCGGGGCAATCAGGGTCAAATGTTGATTTCGGAGCGGCTACGATAAAAGGAATATGATGGGCCCGGCAGGCAAGCGACAATCCATATGTCCCGATCTTATTGGCTGTGTCGCCGTTGGCGGCAATACGGTCAGCTCCCACAAAAACAGCATCGACCTTTTGACGAGAGACCAGGAAGGCTGCCGCGGAATCAGCAATGATCTTATGGGGGATATTCCCCTTGCTGAGTTCCCAGCTTGTCAAACGCAGCCCCTGAAGCCACGGGCGTGTCTCATCTACCCAGACAAAAATAGTTTTCCCCTGCTCACGGGCGACATAAAAGCCCGACAAAGCCGTTCCGTAGGCTGCTGTGGCCAAAGCTCCGGCATTACAATGGGTCAGATAAGAGCCCCCGTCACGTATATAAGACTGAAGATGCTCACCTATTCTCCTGCAAAGCCGGGCATCTTCATCCCGAAGGGCGCAAGCTTCGCGGATCAGTTCTTCAAAGGCGGCCTTCCGTCCGTGTCCTTTTGCCGTCTCGAAGGCCTTTTCCATCTGTTGAAGGGCCCATTTCAGATTGATCGCTGTGGGACGGGCCTGTGACAAATATTCCAAGTCTCTGTAAAAGTCCTTTTCCCACGTTTTTTTGTCTTCCTTCAGACTTAGGGCCGCTCCATAGGCCGCCGTGATCCCGATAAGGGGAGCTCCCCGGACAATCATCGCCCGGATCGCTTCATAGACAGCCTGAACCGTATTCAGCACCACACGTTTTTCTTCCAGAGGAAGACGCCTTTGATCTAAAACAGAGAGAATCCCCTTCTCATAGAGAACCGTTTTGAGGTCCACTTTTCCCCTTTTTTATCCAATCCTGCAGCATGGGGCCAGTCCGGTCTGTTTTCCCTTTCTTTTTGACCGCTGCTACGGAATCATTGTCCCAGACCAATTCGAAGACTCTTTTTTTGTCAAATCCTTTCAACTCAGCGCGCCCGGCCATGAAAAAGATGATATTCCGTTGAATGACACTGTCATAATAAAGATAACAATACGCATCATCCACGGCCACTGTTTCAACAGGACAGTAATCCTTGAGACAGTCAAAGACATCCCCGCTCACAGCCACCCCTTTATTGGACAATTCTCCCGCTTCACTCACGAGCACACGCCGGTTCAAAAAAAACTCCCTTTTGGTTTCTTTTTCTATTTTTTCCTCAATGATATATGAAGGGCCGTGGACGACATTGACGCCTCCCGAGCGTTTCTCCTCAGTGATTTTTTGAGAGCTGGAAAGCCGGGCGGCCATATTGACTGTCTCCCCGATAGGAGTAAGCTGTCCCAGCTGCGCCATGGAGACATCCCCCAAATGAATCCCGATCCCGATATCATCGAAATCAGTCTCTTTCCGTATTGAAAGAAAATGCTCGTAGATGAGAACGGCGGAGCGGACAGCCGACAAGGCGTATGCGCGGGGATCATTCCCTTCTTTGAAGACCCCCATCACTCCGTCTCCGAGGATTTTATCCACATAGCCGTTAAACCGCCCGAATATCTCGGGAATGGGGTCAAAGATGAGATGAAGCTGCCGGATCGTCTCATCAGGATGCAAAAATTTGCTGCGCTGCGAAAAATCCCTGATATCCAAAAAAAAGACCGCCGCAGGAACGATCTGCAGATGCACTTTATGATTTTCGGAGAACCAGAACAATTCCCCTTTCTGGAACTCGTCACTCATCTTTTCCACATCCCGGCTGTTGTCGACCAAATAGATCTTTTTCCTGAGAGAAGACAGAATAAGAAAGCGCTTGGAGGCTTTGATGATATCCTCATACAAATAGAGGATCTCCTGCAGCGAAAGCTGAAGCTTCTCCTGTTCGCTTTTCAGAAAACTGTTCTTTAAAAGAAGGGACATCAACGTATCATTCCGCAAGATAAAGCTCAAGACATCCAGATTGTCAATATGGCCCGCTTCAATATCGCTTTTTGACAGCCCTTTTCTGTTGAAAAGAGTCTCATAGCGGGGTTGTTTTGCCATGGCGGATATAGTCTTTTTCATGGTCTCACGTATGTGATGAAAAGCTTCTAAAGAGATAAGGAAACGGGAATTACCACGTGAACTGCTCCGGGAAAAAAGGAAATTCTGCGGACCGCAGGCAGGGGAAGGTGCAAAAAAAGCCAATTGATCCCTGATGATAAATTCGATTAATTCCCGGTTCATATCTCTAAAATTATTTTTGTAAAGAAAGGAGTACTCTAATTCAAACGCTTTAAAGGCTTTATTCAATACCTGCCGGTGAATATCATAGATGATATTATTCATCAGCCAGATGGCCTCTTCTTTCCCGTATTGCCGTTTGACATACACCGAAAAAACAGTGCTTAACGCTGTAAAGAAGAGGTTCAGATACTTCCCCCGGTCATCATGATGCAAAATATTCTCAATCACTTTGTAAAGTTCTCTTCTGTAATCATATTCCTGTACAGAAGAAAGGTCTCCGTCATTTCTTTTGACCGCCCGGAATTCGAATTTGAAACGATATTTCTCATCCTGATAAGAGCGAAAGAGATGATCGGCAAGCCGATGGAGGGCAGTGACAAGGCGGGCATCCAGATAAACAGGATAGGTGGACACACTTCCTTTACGCACAGGATCGGGAAATCCCGGCAGGGGCTGCTTAAAACAGATGTTTAATTCTCTTTGGTGAATGGGCACAGTGTCAATGACGTCAAATATGTTCATCCGCGAGTCCCTTTCAAAGGAAATTCTTTTCGGCTGATATAACGGGGGCCTTCAGGCGTCAAACGGCTTTCAAAAAGTGTTATCGAACGGCAGGGATAAAGAATGTTCTCTTGAGGCAGCGGCTTGATGAGGTGTTCGCGGGCCTCCTTTTTTGTCACGGGAAACTTTATCCGCCCCACAGTAAGATGCGGTTTGAAGGGGCGACGTTCCGTTTCAAAACCGCAGGGCAAGAGAGCTTTTTGGATCTCTTGAGAAAGAAACGGCAAAACCGGATCCTCCAGTTCCAGAGCAATAACCGAAGCGAAGGCTCCCCTCCCCCAGAATAACGGCTCCGGGGAAAGCCGGGCCTCAAACGGAGAAACCGCAAGAGCGGATAAAGCCTCACAGACAGGCTCATGGTCCTTCGTCTCGCCCAAAAACTTGAGTGTGAGATGTAGCTGTGTTTCCGGAACCCACTTGACTTCTTTCCATTCTTTTTTCCACTGTTTCAGAAAAGGACGGATTCTGTCTAAAAAAGAATCTTCAGCGGGAATAGCCACAAAAAGCCTCATTTTTTGGCCCCCAGCTGCTTTAATGTCTTGTAATTAATATAAGAAAGGGCTACCAACGAAAGCGATACGATCAACATGCCTACAATGATGATTTTCATAGAGTCAAAATTCATCAGCGGAAGATTGGAATAGATGGCTTTGAGAGTCACCAGTAAAATGAAAAAAGCCAAAGAAAAGACACATCCCATTTGAAAGATATGAAAGACGATCTTTTCATAGAGAGTCTCCCCCCTCTTTTTTTTAAAAATCAGGCGGACAATAAGCCATGAGACAAGAACATAAAGAATAAGAATCAAATAAAGGGTCGTCCGGCAACTCATGGCTTGAGTATAACAGAGAACGGATTCTCCTTCAATTGCAATCAACGTGGAGAGGAGCTAAAAAACGCCGGCGGGTATTATTCATTCCGGAAGAATGGGCCTGAAGCTTTGTCGCAGACAAGGGCTTGCATCATTCTCAACAAAGTCCCGTAAGGAGAAAATATTTCTTTTTGCATCCACTTGATAAGAGCCGTAAAGGCCAGTGTCACAATGGCAATGGTCAGCCCGGCAGCCGTAGTCAGCAAAGCCTCCGATATGCCGGCTGTCAACAGTTCTTTTTTTTCCAGAGTGAACGCCCCCAAAGCCCAAAAGGACGAAATGATGCCGCTGATCGTCCCTAATATGCCTAAGAGAGGAGCTGTGGTCACGGCAAAGCTAAGCAACCCCATGCGCTTTTGAGAAAGGCCCTGATACCGGGACACGATCTCGCGGGCCGTTTCATAATGAAAAAATGAAAGTTCTGTGGCATTTTCCCGGATCTCATCCAGGATACGCCCTTTGGGAGTATATCCGTCAAGGTTCCCGTGTTTTCTCATATACAAAGCGGCCTCTTTGCCGTTAAAACGCGCCGCGCCTCTCAGCAAAAGGACATGGAAAAAGAGGCGTTCTAAAATCGCTGCAAAAACAAGAACTGAAAGAAGCAGAAGAGGGTAACTCCACACCCCTCCCGCTTTCAAAAATGTATAGAGGCTCAAAACTCACATCCCTTCATCGGACAACGGCTCCCTTGAATATTTCTTCCGGCCGGTCCAATGTCACAAGCGAAAGCCCTTTTTCCGTGGACGCGGCTAAAAGCATACCCTGAGATTCGATACCCCGGAGTTTCCGGGGTTCCAAATTGGCGACAATAACCACGTATTTCCCCACAAGTTCTTCTTTGGTATACCAGGCCTTGATCCCTGCGGCAATTGTGCGGGTCTCCTCACCCAGAGAGACCTTCAGAGCATAAAGTTTATCGGCTCCTTTTATCTCATCAGCCTCTGTGATCCTTCCGATGCGAAGAGAGACTTTTGCAAAATCATCATAGGCAATCGAAGCGAGTCCTTCCGGCATCTGTTTTTCTTTATTTGCCCGGGGAACCGCTTTGTCCTTTTTCCCTTCGCTCTCTTTGCGAGGAAAAAGAATCTCGCCTTTGGAGACTTTATTCCCTTTAGCCTCTCCCCATTTCAGGCCGTCAAAACCTTTTTGCAATTCCGTTCGGGAATCCCACCCCAATTGGCCAAGGATTTTCAGGGCCGTCTCCTCCATAAAAGGAGCGATCAGAAATGCTGCAAAGCGCAGGGATTCAGCCAAATGGAATAAAACATTATCCAGTCGCTGTTTGTCCCCGGCTTTGGCCAGCTTCCAGGGTTCAGTCTCATCAATGTACTTGTTCGTACGGCGGATAAATTTCCAGACCGATTCAAGGGCTTCGGTAAAATCAAACTCCTCAATAAAGGTGTTTACCGTCTCAAAAAGATTCCCGGCCATCGCTTGCAGGGCCTTGTCCTCTTCAGTATACGGGACTGAAGGTTGGGGGACCGCCCCGTTGCGGTATTGAAGGATCATTTGGACAGTGCGGCTCACTAAATTACCTAAATCATTTGCCAGATCATAGTTAAAGCGTTTTTTGAGGTTTTCACTTGAAAAATCCCCGTCCCGGCCGAATTTGATATCACGAAGCATATAGTATTTCAAGGCATCAAGAGAATATTCTTCTGCAATGGCCACCGGATCGATGGCATTACCCATGGATTTGGAGATCTTCTCTCCGTCCACAGTCAGCCAGCCGTGGGCAAAGACTTTTTTAGGCAAAGGGACATCGGCTGCCAGCAGCATCGCCGGCCAGATGACAGAATGGAACCAATTGATCTCTTTTCCGATAAAATGGACATTGGCGGGCCAATACTTATGAAAAGCCCTGTCATCTTCTTTTCCGTAACCCAGGGCTGTAATATAGTTCAGCAATGCGTCAAACCAAACATAGATCACATGCTTATCATCGCCGGGCATGGTCACACCCCAAGGGAAAGAACTCCGGCTGACGCTCAGGTCTTCCAGCGGCTCGCTTTTCAGGCGCTGCAGCATCTCATTTCTTCTGAAATCCGGAGCGACGAATCCCGGATTCTCTTCATAATAGCGGACAAGCTCCTTTTGATATTTGGACAGTTTGAAAAAATAGTTCTCTTCCCGTATCCATTGAACAGAACGTTTGCATTCGGGACAGAGCTTCCCCTCCAAAAGCTCCTTTTTCGTAAAGTATCTTTCATCGTGGACACAGTACCATCCTTCATAATGACCTTTATAGATATCACCTTTATCCATGAGCCTTTGAAAGAAGGCCTGAACAGAACGCTCATGATCGGCATCTGTTGTCCTTATAAAATAATCATACCTGATATCCAGTTTTTTCCAGATATCCACAAACTGCTGAGCGACTTCATCCACAAATTCTTTGACGTCGCGCCCTTTCTCCCGGGCTGCCTGATAGATTTTCAGCCCATGCTCATCTGTACCCGTCAGGTAAAAGACATCGTAGCCGGCCATGCGTTTGTACCGGGCCAGACAGTCAGCGACGATAGTGGTATAAGCGCTTCCTACATGAGGTTTGCTGTTAACATAATAGAGGGGTGTCGTAATATAATAACTCTTTTTCATGAATCGGCCTCCGCATTATTAATTTCCTGATCTTTGATCACAATATCCTTGTCTTTTAACGGTTCCGCTTTCACAGGGTTGATCTCTTCCAGCGAACAGGAGCAATCACCTCCATGATCCAGATGTACAAAGATCTTTCCTGTGAAGATATTGATATTTCGCACCGTGCCGCATCCTTTCGGCGTCTTGACACGGGAATCCATGTCGGGAAAAGCTTCCGAAAGTTTCTTATAGGTCTCTTCTTCATAGCGCAAACAGCACATAAGCCGGCCGCAGACCCCGGACATCTTATTAGGGTTCAAAGAAAGGTGCTGAGCTTTTGACATCTTGATCGAAATGCTGTCAAATTCTCTGAGCCAGGCCGAACAGCAAAGACGCTGTCCGCAGATTCCGACGCCGTCCAGTCTTTTGGCCACATCGCGGACACCGATCTGACGCAGTTCAATGCGTGTTTTGAAGACACGGGCCAGGTCTTTGACCAGAGCCCTGAAATCAACACGCCCTTCTGAAGAAAAATAAAACATCAGATAGCTTTTGTTAAAAGAATATTGACAGCCGATCAGCTTCATGGGAAGGCCATGCTCTTTGACCATCTCAGCGCATATGCGCAAGGCCTCTTTTTCTTCATTTTTGAGCTGCCGGACTGTCCCCCAGTCTCCGGCTGTCATCTTTCTCAAAACATTTTTAAGCGGAAGAACGATCTCTTCCAGAGAAAGGGACAGAGCCGGAGTAATGACCTTACCCACAGTCTCTCCTTTTTCTGTATCAGCAATGACAAAGTCTCCCGGAAGCAGCGTTTCTTCACAGGGTTTAAAATAGTATAATTTACCGGCATCCTGAAATTGAACCGACACCACTTCAATCATCGTTTTTACTCCTCTTCCCAGAACTTGATTATTATTTCTGTTACGGCAAATTTTTTATTCGCGTTCATGCGCCCCTTTGCAGGGATTTCACTTAATTCTTCAAGAAGTATAAGAAACCTGCCGGTAAAATCAACCTTTTTATATTCTGCCTCCAGAGATGGCCATAAAAGGGCTCCCCGGCCCTGATGAAAAAGAAGAATATCCCGGCATAATGTCGCAGTCAATGCTCTGAATAGCCGAAAAGCGTTCAGAGATTCTTCTCCATGGCGGGAAGAGATACCGGCAGACATAAAATCATCAATGACTTTCAGTATCCCGGCCAGATCAGCTCTTTTGTTAAACAGCCCTTTCCATAACCCGACCATTTTGCGTAATGTTTCCAATGGAAGAGGATGCCGGACAAGAGCCCGGTTCTGATGGAAAAACATCCCCTCCTCAGAGGTGATCTCCGGATTCCATGTCCGAAGCATTGTCAAAAAGGATTCAAAGGGATCAGGACGCAAATAGAAGGAGGCACATCGGGAGCGGACCGTAGGCAAAAGTTCATTTTCATCGTCAGTGAGCAGTATCAGAACGGCATGGACAGGAGGTTCTTCCAGAAGCTTAAGCAATGAATTCGCCGCTTCCGGCGTCATTGATTCAGCGCTTTCGACAATGAGAATGTTTTTCCCCGATTCATAGGGCGTTGTCAACAATGTCCGGCTTCCCTCTTGAATATCCTCCACAGAGATCAGCCCGGAGCTACGGGGCCTGACAAAGAAAACCCCTTTTGAAGAGGGATTGTCTCTTTCAGCGCCCTGAAGCAGAGAAGCAACATGCAATGCGGCCTCTTCCCTTCGAAGGGGGCTCTGCGCAGAAAGAATAAACGATTGGGGAAGCCTTCCCTGTCGGGCGTAGTTTTTCAGGGCTGTAAAATCAACATTCACAAAAATCTCCTTAGCTGAGTCATGATCATCGCATTGACTTCGTCTATTCCTTTACCGCGAATATCCAGGGGCATGATCCGTTCAGGGTGCCGGCGAGCCAGCTCAAAATACCCTTGCAGAACACAGGCATGGAAATCCTCAGATTCCATGCTTAATCTGTTTTGGGCCGACTCCCGGTCCAGCCCGGAGCGGATATCGGTGTAGAGAAAAAATGTGCAATGGGGAGCGGCTCCGTTCAAAACCCAACGGTTCATCTCTTCTGTAAAGTCAAGGCCGAGTTGACGGGCATAGCCCTGATAAGCAGCCGTCGCATCCATAAACCTGTCACAAAGGACGATCTTCCCCTTTTTCAAGGCCGGCTCGATCTTTTCATAATAGTGCTGGGCCCGCGCCGCGAGATAGAGAAGCAGTTCTGTCTTGGACTGAAGAAGCGTATGATAGGCCGAATTCAGAAGGATCTTTCTGATCTCTTCCCCGATCTCTGTTCCTCCGGGCTCACGAGTCATGAGGACATCGCGGCCTTCCTTTTCCAGAAGAGAAGTGCATTTTTTCATCTGTGTGGTCTTTCCCACACCTTCTCCCCCTTCAAATGTTATAAAAAGCCCCTTCACAGCTCCTCCTTATCCCGGCCATTGCCTGTGATTTTTATGCTTTTGTTCCGGGTTCAGGGGGAAAAAGGATCACGATCCCACAGGCCAAGGCAATATTCAAGACAATCCCCGGCCATCCGGCGAAGAAACGCTCTGCCCACCAGCCTGCAGAAAGAGCAGGGAAAAGGGCAATAAAAGGAAGGGATAAAAGCCTTCCGGCGCACAGGGGCAGGACAAGACGTAAAACAAGAGCCTTTTTTCGAAGAACCCGGGCTGTTAAAGCAACAACCGCCATTTCCAGAGTCAGAAACTGCAACATCGGGACAGGACTGACGGCCGGCATGCCGGTAAGAAGAGTGTTCAGCGCCGGGATCACAAGAGCCGCCGGGATCAAAAACCGGGAGCTGATATAAAAGCTTCCCACCATAAGAACAGTAAAGATGGGAAGAAAGAGCTGCCCCGACAAGCCCAAGGCATGGATCAAGACAGGAAAGGCCACGGAAAGAGCCAGAACAGACGATAATGTCAGGGCTCTTACTCCGGTTCTCTTCAACGCAAATGCTTTATCCATTTTTCCTCCTTTATGATTCAAAAGCGGAGACAATGCTTTTCAGTTTTTCAATGACAGGGACCTGCTGGGGGCAGGCCTTTTCACATGCTCTGCATACCACACATCGGGAAGCCCTGTTCTCCTCTTTGATCCATTTGAGATATTTTTCTTTTCCCCCCTGAATGTCTTCAAAAAGCCATGCGTCATTATACATCTCAAAAATCGCAGGAATGGCCACTCCTTGCGGACAAGGCAGACAATACCCGCAGCCGGTGCAATGGACCTGTACTTTTGAGAGAAACTGTTCTCTTGCCTTCTCCACCAGTTTGAGTTCTTCAGAGGAGAGACATCCGGGCTCGGCTTCTCCGGCCAGGCGAACATTCTCCTCCACATGGGCCGGCTCACTCATCCCGCTGAGCAGGAGATCGACCTGGGGATGATTCCACACCCATTTCAGTGCCCATTCTGCGGGAGTTCTTTTTACGGGGGCGGCTTCAAAGGCCTCCCGGACATCCCGGGGTAATTTATGGGCCAGGCTCCCCCCTCTTATAGGCTCCATGACAATGATTCCCAGGCCTTTTCCGCGGGCATACATCAACCCTTCACGCCCCGCCTGATATTCAATATCCAGATAATTATATTGGATCTGACAGAATTCCCATGGATAGCTGTCGACGATTTCCTTAAAGACGTCAATATGATCATGAAATGAAAACCCGATATGGCGCACCCGTCCATCTTCCCTGATCTTATCCAGGAAATCAAAGAGCCCTTTTTCTTTTGCATTTTCCCATAATCTCCGATTAAGTGTATGGACAAGGTAATAATCAATATGATCTGTACAAAGACGCTCCAATTGCCGGCTGAAGTAATCTTCGAAATCATCTTTTTTTTTAATCAAAAACGTCGGCAGTTTTGTGGCTAAGAAGACTTTCTCCCGAAGGCTGTGTTTTTCCAGAAAACGCCCCACGAAGGGTTCGCTTTCTCCCTGATGATAAGGCCACGCCGTATCGACGTAATTGACCCCTTTTTGAATCGCCGAAAGCATCATCTTTTCGGCGGTCTTCTCATCGATGGATCCGTCTTCTTTTTTAGGAAAACGCATGCAACCGAATCCCAAAATGGAAAGCGAATCTTTTGTCGTGGGCATTGTTCTGTACTTCATAACACTCCTTCCCCTTTTTCCATGTTCATGACAAACTTTTCAATGGCATCAAAGGCCTTCCGCGGGTCCGTCACCCCTTCGGTTAATCGTTCTACAGGGCAAGGCCCCTCTTTGGCGCGGTTCAGGATACAGGGAACTTTCTCTTTGTATTCGAAGCGAAGGCCCGCACGTTCAAGAAGAGCCGCCGCCCCTTGCGAGATCATCCGGGCATAAAGATAAGCAACCCGGGCTTTGATCAGCAAAAGCGCCGCTCCGCGTCCGATGACAGTGTCAGCCACATAAGTCCCTTCACAGCGTTCACCGAATGTTTTTAAAAAAAAGTAAAGGGGGCTTATCCCCCGCTCTTCCGAAGAAAAGAGAAACAGGCCGTCCTTCATTGCCAGAAAACGCTTACCCGATGACGAGAAAAGCCTTTTCAACTCATCGCGAAGCAAAAGGTTTCTCTTCACAGTTCCCGCCGATTTTTTTTAATAGCCATGAAAAATTGTCCGCAAGGCGGTCCATGGTGGCCAATCCTTCATCATCTTCTAAAACATCCCCGGCATCCCGCCCTATTCCCATATTCCAGTAAGAGGAGCCCGGAACGATCATCCCTGAAATCAGGAAAAAATGATTGATGGTATCAAAAGCATGGATCGCCCCTCCGCGACGGACAGCGATGACCGCTGCGCCTAATTTCCTCTCGAGCATCCTTCCGTTGGCGCCTGTTACACGCCCCGCTCTGTCGATAAAAGCCTTCATCTCCGCGGGAACATCGGCGTAATATGTCGGGGCTCCCAGAATAAGGCCCTGAGCCTCTTTCAGTTTCGGAATGACCGCATTTAACTCATCATCAATGGCACATCGCTCATTTTTCATTTGCCGGCAGGCATTGCATCCCTGGCATCCCCGGATCCATTTCCCACCTATATGGATGATCTCTGTCTCTATTCCCTGCTTTTCAAGTTTTGTCATAAACCTGTTCATCATAAGATAGGTGTTCCCCTTTTCACGGGGACTGCTGTTAATCCCAATGACTTTCATACGCCTCCTTTTTGTCCCATTATAAGGGAGATTCACATTTTTCTCAACTTGTTTTCACAACAGCTCTTGACGAAAAAAGAGCCGGCCTTATACTCCAGTATAAACGGAAGGAGAGACCATGCCGTTCCTCTTAAAGATCTTTAAAGCCCTCAATTCCAATCAGCGGCCCGGAGAGATCGCCGCAGGAGCCTCTTTTGCGCTTCTTTTGGGCCTTCTGCCCGGGGGAAACCTCCTTTGGATCGCTCTCTTTGCTCTGACCTTTTTTTTGAAAGTCAACTTAGCCGTTCAAATGGCACTTCTTGTTTTTTTTAAACTGCTGGCTCCTGCCGTTGACCCTCTTCTCCACTTGTTCGGGTATGCCATTTTGACCTTTCCGCCCCTTTACTTTTTTTTCACCTGGATACAGAACGCTCCTCTTTTGGCTTTCACCCGTTTGAACAACACACTTGTCACAGGGGGTTTTGCAGCCGGCCTTCTTCTTTGGCTCCCCTCCTTTGTTTTTTTTCGTTTTCTTATACGCCGGTACCGTGAAGGGTTTCTGCGTATGATTCAGAACACAAAACTATACCGCGCCTTTATGAAGCTTCCCCTTGTGGTAAAATTTCAAAAAGCGGCCCGCGCTGTGTCACATCTTCCGGGCCGCAACCGTTAGGAGAGACGATGAAAACTAAAATCCCCTCCCTCTGGAAGAATATTCATACCGCTGCCGACTTGGAGAAACGCCTCCTTAAAAAGATCTCGCTCCCCGGGGACAAAGACTTCATCAAAAACCTTTACTCAGCAGACGAGTCCGGCCGGATGACTTTGAAAGATGATCTCTCTTCCGCTGAAATCAAAAAAATATCTCAACTGCATCGTGTCTTGAAAAAAAACCGCGGAATTTTTCAAAGCGGGAAACTGATCCTTTTCGCTGTTATCTTCGGCTTTCTGCTTCTTTTCAGCCTTTTTTTCAAAGACCGGTTGATCGAGCATATTATGGAGCGCTCCCTTGAAATGATCTTTCAGGCAAAAACAGAAATCACAGGACTGCGCTCTTCTCTTATCAAAGGATCCCTCTCCTTCAGCTCTTTGACTATCGGTGATAAGGACGCTCCCATGTACAATTTGGTGGAGACCGGCTCTGTACGCATTGATATGATGACTTCACAGCTTTTGAGAAAAAAATTCGTTTTGGAAGAAGCCTCTGTCACAGCTCTCTCCTGGGGGACACCGCGGACGACATCGGCCGCCCTTCGTTCTCAAGATAAAAAGGTTTTAAGCCCTCAGAAAAAAACTCTTGAAAAAGCCCTGGACACCAAAGCCCTGACTGAAGCTCTCATGCCCGATTTTGATTCTCCCCGTATGGCTCAAGAATATAAGGAGATCATTAAAGAGGCCCGCAAAAATTGGGAAGAAAGGATCCTTGCACTTGATGAGTCCACTGAAACCCTGAAAGAAGATTATTACACTCTCCAAAAAACAGATCTCTCTTCTGTCAAAAATGTGACTCAGGCCAAAGAGCTTCTGGATACAGCTTCAGAAGTAAAGGCAAACCTGCAAAAAGCCAAGACATTGATCCGGGAAACCGCTGCGGATTTCCAAACAGACAAAGAGAGATTGAGCACAATGGAAGCTGATATTCGAAACGCGATCAAAAAAGACGTAGACCGGGCGCTGGCGCTCACAGGAAGAGGCGGCCCTTCTCTGCTGGTAAACCAAGCGGTAGAAGAGATCCTTCGTCAAAAATTGGGCAAATATGCACCGTTAGCTTCTTCTCTTTTGGACAAGATCAGATCTTCTTCAAAAGAGAAACCGGTGAAGAAAGACACTCCCGCTCCTCTGCGCCAAAGACGGGGTTGGGATATCCTTTTCCCCGTCTCTCGTTATCCGTCGGTCTTAGCCGAAAAAATCCTTGTGGACATCAAAGAGGAAGAGAGGCGTGTAACGGGAGAAATCAAAAATATATCCACTCACCCGGCGATGTGGCGCGAACCTATTGACTTCTCCTACTCAGACAAAGGCAGCAATTATTTTTTTGATATTCTCGGGGTCGTCGATGTCCGCCGGAATGCGCCCCCGCTTATCCGCGTCAATCTCAACGGGGACGGCTTTCGCTTCAGTATGGATGAACCGTCTTCTTCTCTGCCGGCTTTAAATGAGGCAAAAATCCGTTACGGAGCTACCGGCTCCCTCTCTCTTGTGGATCAAAACAGCGCTCTGGGCGGGGAGTTTCTCTTTACTGTCACGCAACTGGATATGAACATCGGAGAAGAGGCCGATGAGACCGAAAAAGTGATTTATAACGTTCTCTCCGGAGCTTCTCCCTTCACGGTGACAGCACAGCTGAAATTCCTCCCGGGAGGAGAAACTGATATCGGTTTAAAGACATCTCTGGGGCAAGCCCTTCAAGACGCGGCCAAAGCCATGGCCTCTGAAGAGATCGCCGAGCAAAAAGCCCGCTTAGAAGAAGAGTTGAAAAGCCGGATCTCGCCTCTCCTTGAAGAGAATAAAACAGAACTGAGCGCTTTTTTGGGAAACGAGTCCCTGTTCAATGAAAAGAGAGAATCCATCCTTTCATCCGAACAAGGGTTGAGCAGCCTGATGGATGATTTAAAAAAGAAGGCCGCCGGATCCCTGCTCCCTTTTCAACTTTAAAGGACATCAGAGGGTGTCATGGTAGATTTGACGGTAAAGAGAATCCCGACGGATCAATTGGGTATGCGTTCCCGATTCAGCCAGCTGTCCCTGATCCAGAACATAGATCTTGTCAGTCATCCGGGCTGTTTTCGGGCGATGTGTCACCAGGATCAACGTCTGCTGCGGAATCCCTTTAAAGAGTTCCTGCCATAATTGCATCTCGGTCTCTGCATCTAATGCCGAAGTAATATCGTCCAATATTAAAACCGGGGGTTTATGATACAGAGCCCGGGCCAAAGCCAGTCGCTGCTTTTGCCCGCCGGACAAGGTCTTTCCCTTAGGCCCGACAACCGTTTGCGGACCCAGGTCGAATTTCGCCATCTCTTTGTCCAATTGTGAGATCGTCATTGCATAATCTAAATTCGCCTGATCCGGCTCTTCCCCCATGACAATATTATTGATGATCGAATCGGTAAAGATCACCGGCTGCTGGGGAGCATACCCAGTCAGCTTTCTGTATTCATCTTTTTTTAATTCCCTGATATCCGTGCTGTCAACACGCATGATCCCTTCTGAGGGCAGCGCCAATCCGGCTAAAATCAGGCTCAGAAAACTTTTACCGCTGCCCAATTTCCCCATCACGGCGATTTTCTCCCCTTTATGAACCGTCAAGGAGATGTCCTCAAGTATTTTTTTCCCTTCAAGAGAAAACGATACCCTGTCCAGTGCGATCTCCCTTTGGAACACGGCCGGCTTGGCTCCCCGGCTCTCCTCCGGAGGAAGTTCTTCCAAAAGCGCAATGCGCCGGCTTGAAACATCGGCGCTTTTACCCCGGACAAAAAGGTTTCCGATATCCATAACCGGATGCGTCAGGTTCTTGATCAAAGCCAGAAAGGCCACAAGTGTTCCCAATGTAATGACGCCGTTGATCTTCATAACGCCTCCGACAAGCAGGACAATAATGGTGCTCACTGTATGAAGTGACATATAAATGGCCCGCATTCCCATGTCCAGCCGTACAACATGAAGCTCTTTTTCTTTTCGGTCCTTCACCAAAGACCGGAAATAATCCGCCACCTGTTTCTCCCGGTTATACGATTTGACGATGGAAATACCGCTCATGGTCGAGTTGATATAATCATTGGTTTCAGAGATGGAAGACTGGAGAGCGCTGAAGGCTTTGTGGAACGTCTTGTCCAAAAGAGCCATAAAGAGAGCCATACTCAACAAACTGAGAACGGTATAAAGCGTTAAAAGAGGTGACATCAGAAGAAGCATCCCCACGGTAAAAAAGAAGATAAGGAGCGCATCCAGCCCTCTGAACACTCCTGAAGAGAGAAACCATGTGAGTTTTTCAGTATCATCGGAAAGGCGGGTCACAATCTCACCTGTGTTCATATGCGTAAAGTTCAGTTTGCCTGTTTTTAGCAGATTTTCAAAAGCGCGTTTCCTTATGGTCCATTGAAAACGCATGTTCATCATCGCTCTGTTCGATTGAAAATAGGTGTAGATGACAAATCGGCCGACGCTGAGTATGATGATCCCCGTAATAAAAAGGCCGATATCCGACAAGGGAGCTTTGTTTTCCAAAGAATCAATAACCAGCTTATAATAATAGGGAATCACAGTGCGCAGGACTGCTGATATAACGGTAATAAATAAAAGAAAGCGGAAACGCCCCTTATGACGGGCCCATTCGCCGGACAACCGCTCTTTAAAAGTCATTTTTCCCCCTCTTCCTGTGTCGGCCCGGCCAATTGATTCTGGCACAGATGATAATAGAGGCCTCGCTTCCGCATCAAGGCGTCATGATTCCCATGTTCGGCGATTTCCCCTTGATGAACGACCAGAATACGGTCCGCATCTTTCACAGTTGAAAGGCGATGAGCCACCACAAGGGATGTCCGCCCTTTCATCAGGATACGCATCGCTTTTTCAAGCATCTTTTCTGTATGAGGATCGATAGATGATGTCGCTTCATCCATCAGCACCAGGTCGGCCTTTTTCACCATGGCCCGTGCAATAGAAAGAAGCTGCCGCTCTCCTACAGAAAGATTCCCCCCTTCCTCATGGAGGTTCGTCTCATACCCCCGGGGAAGCGTGGAAATAAAACGGTCGATCCCGATCTTTACACAAGTCGCCTGCACTTCACCAAGCGAAATGCTTTTATCAAAAAGGCGTATGTTGTCCAAAACAGTAGCAGGGAAAAGGTAAAAATCCTGTTCGATCAAGGCAATATCCTGACGTAATGATTGAATATTCATTTCTCTGATATCAATGCCGTCTAAAGTAATCGCCCCTTCCTGAATATCATAAAAACGCAATAGAAGTTTGACGATCGTACTTTTTCCCCCTCCTGTTTCTCCGACCAATGCCCATTTTTGACCGACAGGAAGGGAAAAAGAGACGTTTTTCAGCACAGGCTCTCCTTCTTTATAGGAGAAGGAGACCCCTTTAAAATCGATTCCCCGAGTCATCGTCTTGAGCTCTTTGTCTCCGCTTTGAATGGAGACAGGGGTCGTATGCAAATCATAGACACGGGAAAACGCGGCAAAGGAGCGCTGGACCTGAGAGATCTGCTCCGAAATATTGATCAGCGGAAAGAAAAACATCCTGACATACTCTATAAACATGATCATTGCCCCGTAAGTCAAAAGCCCCTTGACGATGTAAGAAGCTCCGGATTTCAATATCATAGCAATAATGATCTCCTGAAGCATAAAAAGAAAATTAAAAAATGCGATCCATCCAAATTCGGCATTACGCTCATAGAAATACTTTTTTTTGTTATCGTCGTCAAAACGCTTGAAATAAAGCTCTTCTTTTCCGTAACTTTTGATAATGTCCAGGCCATTCAGGTACTCTGTGATTTTCGATGTGATCTCCGCCATAAGACGCCTGACCTTTTTGAAAAGGGGAAAAATCAGTTTTTGAAGAAGGACAATCATCCCGATTACAAGCGGAATCGGGTAGATGATCAGCATAGCCATGGTTCCATTGGTCCTGAACATGATCACACCCATAAAAATAAGCATGAAGAGGCTTTGAAGTAGTGTAACCGCTGCGGTTACAAAGAAAAACCTTACCTTTTCGGCGTCTCCTTCGACCCGGGTCACCAGTTTTCCCGCAGAGACTGACGTAAATTGTTTATAGTCCCAATTCAAAACTTTGATGAAGGAGTCCGTTTTGAGACGGATGAGAATATCCTGTCCCAGGGCCTCTAACACAACACTCATAATATAAATAGAGGCGATATAGGCGATAAAAACGAGAACATAAAGGCCTATCATTATCCATAACCGGGAGACATCCTGGCTTTGAATACCCCCGTCCACGACCTTCATCAAATAAACGGGCAAAATGGACGTCAGATAGGAGTTCCCCACAAGAAGGGCAAATCCCAAAAGAAAACGCCACTTAAATGGTACAATATAGTTCCTGAAAAGATATGGGATCATAGCCGATGGATATTATACGGTTTGCGAAATATGTCAACAAAAAAAGGGTCAACCGCCGTTTTTCTCTTTTCGTTCCATTTTTTCCATATACTCTTTGATCTTCCGTTCTTCCCAATCACGGCCCAGGATACCGTTGAAGCCGAAAACAGAGATCCCGTGGGAGAAAAGCCCTATTCCCCAGAAAAGGAGAACCCAATAGAACCATAAACGTCCCGGAGAAGTGACGATGTTGATTGCAAAGAGAATAACATTGACCATAACAAATGAGAGGAGATGCTGATAAAAACCTTTAAGGTCCTCCACCCGTTTTTTCGCCAATTCAAATTTTTCGTCCTTTTGCATAAGACTCCTTTCTTAGCAACCGTTCTCCCGGGAAAGTGAGCCCAGAAGAACCGCAAGATATTCTCTTAAACGTTTTAAGCTGGAAACACTCATGATCTCATCGGGGGAATGGGGATTCTCGATATCGGGGCCCATGGAGATCATTTCCATACCTTCAAATTTACTTCCTATGATTCCGCACTCCAAACCGGCGTGAATAGATTTGACCACTGGTGTTTTCCCGAATGTCTTCTGATAAAGAGAAACGCATTTGTTAAGCAATGCGGATTCGACCTGCGGCTCCCAGGGAGGATATCCCTCTCCCACCGCAGGAGACGCCCCCCATTGCCGGCTCACCGTTACGATTCTTTCGGTCAACTCATCCAGCTGCTGCGGGGAAGAGCTTCTCAAACTGATCAAAACCTGAACTTCATTATTTTCTGTTGAGAGAACCGCCACATTGTCCGATGTCTCCACAAGCCCCTCCATATGCTTATCCATGGCATAAACGCCATTGGGCAAAGCATTCATCATTTTGAAGAAAGCGGCGGCCTTGTCGCTTTGCATGATCGCCGGTTTTCCTGCACCGGGCACCTGTTTTACACAGCATGTCATCTTTTTTTCCGTTTCAGTCCATACCTTTTTGACGTCATCACATCGCTTTTCCAGCATATGCTTCACTTTTTCGCTTTTCTCTTTCTTTACAGCGGCCAGGCAGCCGGCATCCCGGGGTATGGCATTGTGGGCTGTCCCTCCGCTGATATCCAAAAGAAGGCCTTCATTTTCAAAAAGAGGTTCAGCAAGGGAAGCAAGGATCTTGTTGGCGTTTCCTCTTCCCTTGTCGATATCCATGCCTGAATGGCCTCCGGAAAGCCCTGAGACGTTTATCTGATAAAATTCATAGGCATTTGTATCCGGAATGTTTATTTTGTCTTGAGCGATCTTAAGAAGAATATCCCGTCCTCCGGCGCAGCCGATAATAAATTCTCCCTCTGTTTCAGAATCCAGGTTGATCAAAATGCGCCCTTTCAAGGCGGAGCGATCCAGAGAACGTGCGCCGTTAAGCCCCGTTTCTTCATCAGCAGTAAACAAGAGCTCAAGAGGCGGGTGTCTGACAGCGGTATCTGTTGCAAGATCCATGGCCAATGCCAAGGCTATCCCGTTATCAGCTCCCAGAGTCGTGCCGCGTGCTTTGAGCCAGTCTCCCTCCTGAAGAACAATGACAGGGTCCTTTGAAAAATCATGGGCCGTATCCGGCCGCTTTTCGCAGACCATGTCCAGATGCCCCTGAAGCACGACAACAGGCGCCTGTTCACATCCCGGTGAAGCAGGAACAAGGATGAAAACATTTCCGGTCGTGTCTTTATGTGCTGAAAAGGAATTTTTCTCCGCCCAATGAAGCATCGTATCCCCGATGGCTTTTTCATTTTTTGAACAGCGGGGGACCGCAGATATTTTACGGAAGTATTCCAATGTCTTTTCAACAGAGTCGTTCATAACCCTCCTTTTTTTCTCATCATATCAGAAAATCTCCGCTATTCAAAGAAAAAGAAAATCCTTCTTGCCTCTTGATTTTTCAAAAAAAAGAATTTATTATCTCCTTCATGGGGCTGTAGCTCAGCTGGGAGAGCGGTTGGTTCGCAATCAACAGGCCAGGGGTTCGAGCCCCCTCAGCTCCATTTCCCTGCCCTTTCGGCACTCCCGGTTTGGGCCGGTTTAAGAATGTTTGATGGATGTTTTTTCCATAAAATAGATGTCTTTGACATGGACTAAAACGGGAAAGGGAATGGAAATACTCAAAAAAGCGATTTTGGAAAAAGGGATTGTTGTCGACGAGCATACCCTGAAAGTCGACAGCTTTCTGAATCATCAAATCGACACAGCTCTTATCTCGTCCATGGCCCGGGAACTCGTCAGACGTTTCTCCGGCTATCCGGCAAACCGGATTCTCACCATTGAATCTTCAGGCATCCCTTTGGCTTTTATGATGGGGTACTTTCTTAGGATCCCCGTGGTCTTTGCCAAAAAGACAAAACCCTCGACTCTATCAGGACAGACCTACAGCGCCGAAAGCTATTCTTTTACCCGAAAAAAGCATTACAGCATGATCGTCTCTCAAGAGTTTCTCCCCCCGGGAGAAGATGTTCTCATCGCCGATGATTTTCTGGCCGGCGGAGGGGCTGTCACCGCTCTCATGGATTTGATCCGCCAAGCCGGCTCGCGTGTTACCGGTGTCGCCATCGCCGTGGAAAAAGGATTCCAGGGGGGCGGGGACATGTTAAGACACTCCGGGATCCCGTTAGAGTCGTTGGCTGTTATTTCATCTCTCAATAACGGAATTATTCAGTTTCGTGATTAACCAAAAAAGGAGGAAATATATGCGAAAAATCGGATTTGTATTGTCCCTCTCTCTGCTCCTTCTGGCCCTTTTGGCCGGCTGCAGCGGGACCGACAGTGTGTCTAAAGACATGGTGGCCGGATTTATCTATATCGGGCCTCCCGGAGATCACGGCTGGACATACGCTCAGGATAAAGGCCGTCTTATGGTGGAAAAGGAGTTAGGTGTCCGCACGATTTACAAAGAATCAGTCCCTGAAGGGCCTGAAGTCAAAGATGTTATCCGAAATATGATCGATCAAGGGGCAAAAATCATTTTTGCCGGAAGTTTCGGTTATATGGATTATGTTGAAGAAGTCTCCAAAGAATACCCTGATATCATCTTTCTTCATTGCTCCGGTTATAAAATGACCGAAAACATGGGAACTTATTTCGGCCGCATGTATCAGGCTCGATATCTCTCCGGTTTAGTCGCCGGATTAAAGACAAAAACAGGGAAAATCGGTTATGTTGCGGCTTTTGAGATACCCGAGGTCATCCGCGGAATCAATGCCTTTGCTTTGGGCGTGCGCGATGTCAATCCTGATGCCAAAGTCTATGTCCGATGGACTCACACCTGGTATGATCCCGGCAAAGAGACAGAAGCAGCCAAAGCCCTGTTGGACGAAAAATGTGATGTTATTGCCCAGCATCAGGATACGGCCGGCCCCCAGCAAGCTGCTGAAGCCCGCGGTGCTTTCTCTATCGGCTATAACTCTGATATGTACTCTATAGCCCCCCGCGCTTATATGACAGCACCCATCTGGAATTGGGGGCCCTATTTCATCGATCAGATCAAAAAAGCAATGGACGGCACATGGACATCGGGCAGTTATTGGGGCGGACTGGAAGACGGAATTGTCGACCTTGCTCCCCTGACTCCGAATGCTCCGGCTGAAGCGCGAGAGATCGTGGAAGAAATGCGCGAAAAGATCATCAGCGGCGAATTCCATGTCTTCGAAGGCCCGCTCAAAGATCAAAGCGGTAAAATAAGGCTGGAAAAAGGCCACGTGATGTCCGATGAAATGATGCTCAGCATCGATTGGTTTGTCTCCAATGTAGTAGGACGTATCGAGACAGGGAAATGACACTGAAGCCGGCCCCTCATGAGACTTTGATCAAGACCAGGAACCTGACCAAGCGTTTCGGTGACGTGCTGGCGAATAATGCCATTAACTTCAAGGTAAAAAAGGGGGAGATCTATGCTCTTCTCGGCGAAAACGGCGCCGGGAAGAGCACCCTTATGAATATGCTGTCGGGAGTTTATACCCCCGATGAAGGACATATCTTTGTCCACGGCGAAAAGGTCTTTTTCAAATCACCTGAAGATTCCATTAAACACAGGATCGGAATGATTTATCAGCACTTTAAGCTTATTGATGTCATGACAGCCCTGGAAAATATTATTATCGGACGGAAAGATGGTTTTTTTCTCCGGACAAAAGAGATCAAAAAACAGGTTCTTTCCATCGCCGACCGCTACGGGCTCCCCTTGAATCCTGACAAAAAAGTCTATGATATGTCTGTAGGCGAAAAACAAACAGTCGAGATCATGAAAGTCCTCTATCGGGGAGCTGATATTCTTATTCTTGATGAACCGACAGCGGTTCTGACGCCGCAGGAGATCCAAAACCTTTTTTCCATTCTCCGGCGCATGAAAAACGAAGGCTGCGGAATTATCATCATTACACATAAACTCAACGAAGTCATGGAGATCAGCGATTGGGTCACCGTCCTACGCAAAGGAGAGAATGTCGGCTCTGTGAAAACATCGGAAACGACCTACAGGCAGCTCGCCGATCTGATGGTCGGACGCTCTCTGGATCTCTCTATCGAACATGTTGAAATCCAAGAAAAAAATCCCGTTCTTGAAGTCCGTCATTTAGTCTTGGAAGATGATGAGCGCATAAAAAAAATCAATGACCTGAGTTTCACTCTCTTTTCAGGTGAGATCCTTGGTGTAGCAGGGATTTCAGGAAGTGGGCAACGCCAACTATGCGAAGCCCTGGCAGGCCTTTATCCCGTCGCTTCGGGCATTATTAAATATGAAGGACGTGATATTGTCGGACTTAGCTCGCGCCAGATCATGGACAAGGGGATTTCCATGAGCTTTATCCCGGAAGACCGGCTGGGCATGGGGCTTGTGGCCTCCATGGATCTGACAGAAAATGTCATCCTTAAAGACTATTACAGAAGCCCCGGCCCTTTTGTCGACAGGAAAAAGGGACTTGAAAAGACTCTGGCAATTATTGAAAAGTTCAACATTCAGACCCCCGGGCCTTTCCATCCCGTAAAACTTCTCTCCGGGGGCAATATTCAAAAAGTTCTTTTAGGAAGGGAGATCATGTCCGAACCCCACCTCCTCATTACCGCCTATCCGACACGGGGACTGGACATTGCTTCTTCTTTTTTGATTTACGACTTCATCAACAAACAAAAGAAAAAAGGAGTACCCATTCTTTATGTCGGAGAAGACCTGGATGTTTTACTGGAACTGTGCGACAGAATCATGGTTTTATGCGATGGGAAAGCCACAGGTATTCTGGAAAGCCAAAATGCGACAAAAGAGCTTTTGGGCCTTCTTATGGCCGGGGAGACTTTAGAATCTGTGGAGAGGATGAATGCACATGCTTCAGATCATTAAAAACAAAGAGATCTCAAGCAGGAAAAAGGCAGCCATTCATCTGGCAGCCATTTTTCTCGCCTTGTTAACAGCTTCCGTTTTCATTCTCTTTATGGGTCATCCTCCCTTAAAAGTCTATCTCTCCATGGCCCGGGGAGCTTTCGGCACATCCTACCGCTTCACAGAGACTCTTATCAAGACTATCCCCCTGATCATTACTTCTTTGGGCATCTCCTTGGCTTTCCGCATGAAATTCTGGAATATCGGTGCAGAGGGGCAGATCATCATGGGGGCTTTCGGGGCTTCATGGGTGGCTCTCTCCTACCCTCATCTCCCTTCATTTGTTTTGCTGCCACTCATGGGCTTAGGTGGTTTAGCCGGAGGCGGGATCTGGGCCCTTATCCCCGCTTTCTTCCGGGCCCGTTTCCAAACCAACGAGACGATCTTTACGCTGATGCTTAATTACATCGCCCTGCAATGGATCACTTACCTGCAAAACGGCCCATGGAAGGACCCGGGAGCATTGGGATTCCCGAAAATACCTAATTTTTCTCCTCAAGCTGTTCTGCCCAAACTTTTTGGCATTCATATCGGATGGCTCATCGCCTTCATTTTGGTCGTCTTATCTGCCCTGTTTATCACAAAAACGAAAAAAGGCTATGAGATACAGGTTATCGGAGAAAGCGAAAAAACAGCTCGTTATGCGGGGATCAATGTAAGCAGGACCATTCTCGTCACTCTTTTTATCAGCGGAGCTTTATGCGGCCTGGCCGGAATGATCGAAGCTTCTGCCATTAACAAGACCCTTTCTGTGGAAATCACCGGCGGAGTGGGATACACAGCCATTATCACCGCGTGGCTGGCCAATCTCAAGGAACTGCGAATTGTTCTGGTCTCCTTTCTTTTCGCCGCCATGATTCAGGGCAGTTCTTATATTCAAATGGCTTTTCAGATCCCCCAGTCTGCCGCTCAAATCCTCCAGGGATTGATTCTCTTTTTTGTATTAGGAAGTGAATTTTTTATCCGTTACCGCATTGTCTACCGCTCCCGAGAAAGTGGAGGAGGTGAAACCTGATGTTATCCTCTTTTCTGCATGCCGCCGTCATCGCCGGTACACCTCTGGTCTTTGCGATTTTGGGTGAAATATTGACCGAACGTGCGGGAAAACTGAACTTAGGCGTTGAGGGCATGATGCTCATGGGGGCTGTGGTAGGGTTTAAGACAGCTCTTCTGACATCTCATCCTCTTTGGGCGCTTTTCGGGGCCGCTCTTGCAGGAGCTGCAGGGGCACTCATTTTCTCTTTTTTAACTGTAACATTGCGCTCTAATCAGGTGGTTACCGGATTAGCCCTGACGATTTTCGGAACAGGGTTCGCCAGTTTTCTCGGGCAGGGTCTGGCCGGCCATATCGTTCCGGCTTCTGTCAAAGACTTTTTCCATCCTGTTGCCCTTCCTGTTCTCAGTCGTATTCCGTTTTTGGGTGAAGCCCTTTTTCATCACAGCATCTTTGTCTATGCCGGCTATATTATCATTATCGCTGCATATGTTTACTTGTTCAAAACCCGCTTTGGACTGAACCTCCGCGCCTTAGGTGAAAACACAGCAGCAGCGGATGCCGCCGGGATCAATATTATGAAATATAAGTTCGCCCATATTCTTTCAGGAGGGGCTTTGATCGGATTGGGGGGAGCTTTTCTTTCTCTGGTCTATGTCCCGACCTGGCAGGAGAATATAACAACAGGACGCGGATGGATCGCCGTGGCTTTGGTTATTTTCTGTAAATGGAATCCCATCCGTATCTTCTGGGGTGCCTTTCTCTTCGGGGGGCTGGATATTATCGGATTTCGTCTTCAGGGGCTCAATATTCATATTTCCCAGTATTTTTTCGATATGCTCCCCTACATTGTCACTGTCATCATTTTGATCATGACGTCCGTCAAAGACTCAAAAGAAAAGTCGCCTCCGGCAGAACTGGGGCGCCCTTATTTCCGTGAAGACAAATAACTTTCTATTCGTTCTCTCCTGAGCGCTCCAACTGACGGATCTTCTCTACATCCCGGATAAGGAAGTAGTTCAGGACTGTCCTGAGAAGAATGATTGCAGCCAGCTTCCCAATATCATCCCATGTCGGAGCCAAAATCGTTCTGATAATACTGGCTCCGATGAGAAAACTCAACGCTAAAGAGAAAGAATTGCCCATTTCCATGCGGACGAGACCGATCAGGGAGATAATGCGAAGGGATTTTTTTAAAAGAACCCGGAAATAGAGGATAAAGGCTTTTGCAATCCCCGCCAGAATCGTAAACACTGCGCACATCTGGGCAATAGTAGAGGCCGTCATCACAATAGTTTTAATGGTCTCTTCAATCATCTGTTTGCTCCCCTCTGTATAAAGCCAGCAAATTTTCGGCCTTTTGTTTAAAAAAATCTCTTAAAGCCGGGGGCGAAAGAACACAGGCTTCATCTAAAAACGGTGCCAGGTAAATCACGGCCTTTTTAAAGGATGATTCTAAAGTGAGGACCTGCCCCTCCCGTTTTAAAACGCGAGGTTTGTTTAAAAAGATCACATGGTCAAAAAGGTAAAGCCCTTCGGCAGTAAACCTGACGGTCACACTTTCACCGTAAGAAAGGAAGGGATCGAAATTCTTTTTAACAGCTTTGACTTGCTCTTCATCATGGCGGGATTGTTTTTCTTTCAGAATGCGGGCAGGATTTATCTTGGACAGCCGGTAGTTCCGATATTCATGATGTGTCTCACAATATCCGAAAAGATAATTGAATTCCTGCTCTTTATCTGTGATTAGAATATACGGTTCTATGACCCTCAATTCATTGCGATAATTAAATGCCATCTTAACCTTTTTCTTTACAGCCTTCTCAATTTGAGAGACCCTTTCCGCAAAGATGATGCGCTCCCTTTTATAGGATGCCATATTAGAATAGGTCATAATGATATTCCTGAAATATCCCGCTTTATTCGAAAAGATCCCGGGGCGGTTTTCCTGAAGAAGAGTAAAGAGATTTTGCCCTTCTTTGTTCAGCTTAAATTGTAAGGACTGGCCTTCTCCCCCGGGAAGCCCCCACCCCTCAGTGTTCCTGTCATACAATGCCAAAAAAGCAGCATTGGCCAGTCGGTTCAGAGGAATATTAAAAAGGCTGATATCACGTTTCAGAACCCCGTAGACAAGATTGGGAATCGTTGTCTTGATTTTGAACTCGTCATTGATCATGAAGTCTCTCCTTATGCCTGATGACAATGCGCCGGATCTCTTCATCATTGTACTCCTCTGCGAGGTCTTTAAGCTTCTGCGCCAAGGCGGCTGTCTGCGGAGATTCCTTGATGCTTACAAGCTCATCGGCCAGCGCCTGGATCTTTTCAGGATAAAATGCATTGATCTCCGTCTCAAGGCGATCAAATACACTTGTTATCTTCCGTTTTTCGTCCTCTGTCAAATGACCTTCAAGAGAATCTTTCTCTTTGCCCTCATCTGAAAGGGACAAAAGAACCCCTTTCTGGCGGGCTCCGTATTTGATTTTTTGGAAGAAGACTTCCTGAACAATGGGTTTGGAAATATAGTCATCACATCCCGCTTCCAGGAAGCGCTCTTCATCGCCTTTGACAGCATAGGCGGTCAACGCGATGACCCAGAGATCGCGGAACGCAGGGTTCTGTCGTATATGTTGAATCGTTTCCATTCCATCCATGACAGGCATCTGAATATCCAGAAGAAGAATATCATAATTCTCCCTCTTCAAAGCAGCGAGGACTTCTTCCCCGTTGGAAACAACGGTGTGGCTGTAACCTGAACGGCTCAAAAGAGTTTTGATGAGTTCCTGATTCATCGGGTTGTCTTCAGCTACCAAAAGAGAGAGTTTTTTTTCTTCAGAAAAGGAGCCCCGCTCCCGGGGCAGGCTTTCTGCTAATGTATTAATTCTATTCAGGCAGGTTTCAATTTTTTCTTTTACAGGCTCCTTCTCCTTTAAGACAGCATCGATCTCCTGAAAGGCCTGATAAAACTCTTTCATGCCGTAATTTCCGGTAAATCCTTTCATGTCGTGAATGATGCGGCGGAACGCTTCAGAGCCACCGCCTTTTTCATAGGCAGAATTGACCTCATGGATCTTGCCGGGAAGAGATCTTATCCCGTCCTGCAAAAGTTTTTGCAAAGCCTCATCCCGGTCAAAATTTTGAACCCAGGCGTTGACCATTGCACTCCCACGATACTCTTTTCTTTTAAAATAGCTGTTGATAAAGTCCACAAGGCTTTTTCCTGTATCCGGCTCTTTTTTATAGATATTCAAACACTTCTCGTTCAGCCGCTGCAGGTCATCACCGGTCAGGTCTTTAGCTGTCACAATAATTACGGGAATCTCTTCGCGTTTTAATTTATCCCGAAGATGGCCCAGGAACTCAAATCCGTCAATACCGGGCATCATCAGGTCTAATAAAATCAGATCGGGGATGATCCCCTTTTTGATATCTTCCAGGGCTCCCTGGGCATTGTCAAAAAGAAAGACATTATATTTTTGTGCATGAAGTAAATTTTTGTATAACGAGAGAAGATCCTTGTCATCATCAATGACAAAAATGTTTTTGACATCACCATTAATATAAAGGGCGCTTTTGATCCGTTTCATAAAGGTCCGCTCTTCAACGGGTTTCCGAATATAATCGAAGACACCATAATTGATGGTTTCTTCCAATCCGTCCATAATGGAACAGACAACGACGGGAATATGAGATGTCCGGGCATCCGATTTTAAGATATCATTGACCTGAAATCCGTTCAGTCCATCCATTTTAAGGTCCAGCAAAACGATCTCGACTTCCGATTCATAGACAAGACGAGCGGCCTCAGGCGTATTGGGAATAATAATCGGGCTGAATCCCCTTTTCATCAGAAGGTTTCGTATTATGGCAATATCGTTTTCATCATTGTCGATCAATGCGATCTTTGTACGGGCCGGGTCATAGTGATAGAGAGAATGCGTTTCCGCATTCCGCAGCTTTTCAGGCTCTTTGACTTCAGGCAGGCTGAGCCTGACGATGAATTCAGTCCCCTTTTCCGGCTCGCTTTTCAGGGCAATCTCTCCTCCCATCTTTTCCACAAGTTTTTGTGTAATCGCCAGCCCCAAACCTGTACCGCCGAATTCTCTTGTCGTAGAGACATCACCTTGTTTAAAGGCTGAAAAGACGCTTTTCTGCTTTTGTTTCGGAATCCCGATACCGGTATCTTTCACACGGATCACGGCAATTCCGCTTTCATAAGTGCAAGAAAGGGCGATACCGCCTTTTTTTGTAAATTTGACGGCATTGCTGACTAAATTGATAATAATCTGATTGATCCGATGCTCATCTCCGAAAAGATACTCCGGAAGGGCCTCGTCAATATTCAGTTGAAAGGAGAGGTTTTTCTCATTAGCTCTGACTAGAAAGAGGCTTCTGATATCTTCCATCAGATGCCCTAAAGAGAAGGTGATTTTTTCTAATTCCACTTTGCCGGCTTCAATTTTTGAAAAATCAAGAATGTCATTGATCAAATTTAAAAGGTTCTTCCCCGAACGGTTAATGATTTCCAACATCTCTCTTTTTTCCCGGCTTTCTTCCATCTCCAGCAGAATACCGGTGAATCCTAAAATAGAGTTCATGGGAGTCCGTATTTCATGGCTCATATTCGCCAGAAAAACACTTTTTGCGCGGTTGGCAGCCTCAGCAGAGTCCCGAGCTTTCATCAGGTCAATGCGGGCTTTGGCCCTTTCGGAGATATCCCTCAGAATAAAGACGATCCCTTCGATCTGCCCGGCTTTGACAATAGCCGACATCGATACAGACGCCGCAAGAGTCCCTCCGGGGACCTGCAATGTCATCTCATGATCCTGAATCGGTGTATGTGTATGAAGCGTTAATTTCCATAATTCAAAAAAAGCGTTTTTCCCGCTTTCATCGGCAAGATATGAAAAAAGAGAAGACCCCAGAATACTTTCTTCCTTCATCTTTAAAAGTCCGGAGCCCGCCTTATTGACACTCACGATAGTCCCGTCAGGAAGAATGAGAAACAACCCGTCTGTCATGGCATCCACAATCGTTTCTCCGGTCGTTTGCGGCGTCAGGACAAAGAGACCATATTTCCAGATGCCGTAAGCGATAAAACCGCTTCCGAGAATAAAAGAGACCGTAAAAAGTTCAGGTATACGCCCTCCTGTTATGTAGATCACATTTGTGACATAGGCGATGACAACCGGAATAGCGAAACTGATCAAAATAAAAAGGGCCTGTTTTTTCTTCCGCCGATCTGTCACACGAAGAAAAAAACGAAGAGCGATAACAGCGGTAAAAGTCAACATCAAAAAAGACCAGATCAAAAGATAACGGTTTGTGATCCCGTAAGTCCATCCCCAATAACGACGAATGGGGATGGCTCCTTCCCGGATATCCAGAATGTTGATCAAGCTGAAACAGAAAGCCGGAGCATAAAGGGCAAAGAGGACGGCTTTTCTTTTTATCCAGGATTCATGCTCTGTGGATACCAGAACAAAATGGACGATGACAGCAATAACAAAAGGCCAAAACGCTCCTGATCTGCGCCAGATAATGGCTTCTTCGGGAGTTCCTGCATTGCGCAGCATAAATTCCGTAAATCCGGCATAAGCCGCCAGCAAGCAAAAGACTAAAAAGATTCTGTTGGCCCGGCCATGAGAATTTTTGCTGTAGACAAAACCGCCCAGAAAAAGAGCGACAAGAGAAGAGAGAAGCGAAGGTATGGCAAAGGGGTTCATTGCAAGGAATCATCCTCTCGGGCTTGTTTCCCTGACTCCTGATTTTCATATGAGTCTTTTTTTATCTCCAGCAGTCCGTCTCTGTATTTGACATAGATATCAACGAGTTTCGGGTCGAATTGTTTCCCCTTTTGGGAGATAATCATCGCATCAGCTTGATTGTCTCCGTAAATATCTTTATATACCCGCTTTGTCGTTAATGCGTCAAAGACGTCAGCCAAAGCCACAATGCGGGCCTCAAGAGGAATCTCTTCCCCTTTTAATCCTTTTGCATATCCTAATCCGTCCCATCGTTCATGATGATAAAGGACGATATTGCGCGCCATCGGGTCAATGCCTTCACCTTCAAGCATTTTTGCCCCGATTAAAACATGTTTTTTGATTTCTTCGAATTCATCGCTTGTATAATCACCGGGTTTTTTTAACAATTCCGGTTGAATGCCTACTTTTCCTATATCATGAAGAGAAGCATAGATCTTTATTCTTTTAATGAAATCATGAGAGCAGCCGGTGGCCCGGGCCAAAAATTCAGCATAACGGCTGACTCGTCGGATATGATTACCTGTATCGACATCGTTAAAAAGATTGATGTTTTCTAAAGCCGTCACCATGGCCAGTGTCAGTTTTTCCAGTTTATCTGTTTTTTGATCCACCAGGTAATGGAGATGTTTTTCTTCATCTTCCAGCATCTGATTTTTTAGTTTTAATTCGTCAGACATCTTCTTCAAAGCGATTTGAGCTTTTATCCGTGACAGAAGTTCGTTCTTATTGAAGGGCTTGGAAATATAATCGACCCCACCCATTTCAAAGGCTTTGACCTTGCTTTCAATATCATTCAATGCCGTCAGGAAGATTACCGGAATGTCCGGAGCGATCTCTTTGATATGCCGGGCTGTCTCAAAACCGTTCATCACCGGCATCATGACGTCTAAAAGGATCAAATCAGGGCGGAGAGCTTTTTTTTGATTCAATAACTCGATGAGAGCCACGCCGTCATTGGCTGTCACGACCTGATAGGAGGTCTGTTTTCTGATAATATTCGCCAAAAGCCTTCTGTTATCCAGAAGGTCATCCACAACGGCGATCAATCCTTGATAATCCATTCGCCCTGTCTTTCTTTGACTTGACATTATCCTTCACATTGTCTAAGTATAACAACGATGGAAGTTCAATTCAAGGAGATAACTCTTTACGAGAAAGGATTTCAAAGGGGATCGTCTGCTTTACTGCATTCAGAAATTTGAAAGCCCGGCTTTTCAGTTCTGAAGGGATCAAAAGGCGGACTCTTTTATCTTCTTCATTGACACGCATAAAAAAAAGCCCCTCTTCAGCTTCTAAAAGAGCTTTCAGAGGGGCAATGGAACAAAGCGGAACAGAAAGAAGGACTTCTGTCTCTTTTAGTATTCTCTCGTCCAAATCTTCGGACTCCTATTCCCCGCTTTCGGGGGCAGGAGTCTCTGCGGGAAGATCCTTTTCAGGAGTTGTACGGACTTCTTCTGTCGGCACATCTTCTTTCAGCACAGAACGGCTTTTTTTTGTCGATGTGATCTTCGCTATGGAAAGCGATGTGATAACAAAGATAACAGCTAAAATCGCTGTCGTCCTTGTGAGAAAACTTTGCCCTCCTGTGGCGGAAAACATAGAATCTCCTCCGCCGCCCAGCATTCCTCCCAAACCGCCGCTTTCTCCTTCTTGAAGAAGAATAATCAACGTGAGCAATATGGCGACAATGATATGAAAAACAATTAAAACGGTCAGCATTTTCTTTACACCTCCATCACGGACTGTCCAACAGGACATTGATGCCCGGCAATCCGTTCCCTTCCAATAATTTCAACGATGCACCGCCTCCGGTCGACATATGGCCGATTTCTTCACCGACGCCCAGGCTCCGTAAGGCTCTTACGGAATCTCCGCCTCCGACAACGGTATATGCCCCGCTTCGGGCGACCTCTTCTGCAACCTTTGTCGTCCCGGATGCAAAAGCGCCCATTTCAAAAATACCCATGGGGCCGTTCCAGACAATGGTCCTGGCCTTGCGGATCTTTTCAGAAAAGCGGCGGATCGTCTCCGGGCCGATGTCTACGCCCATATATCCCGTTTCGATGTGGCTACTATATATTTTTTCCTCCGGCCTGTCAACCGTTTTAACAAGACAATGATCACAGGGCAGAATAAAATCTTTCCCCAACCGCCCTGCTTCGTCGATAATTCTTTTCGCTATTTCCAGCCTGTCCTCTTCCACCAATGAGCGTCCCACATCAGTACCGCAGGCCCTTAACAGGGTATAAGCCATGGCTCCTCCGATTAGAAACTGGTCGGCCACTTCCAGAAGGTTTTCCAGGACTTTGATCTTGTCGCTGACTTTGGAGCCTCCCATAATAACGACAAAGGGCTTTTCCGGATCTTTCAAGACCCTGCAGAAAGCCTTGATCTCCTTTTCGATCAAAAGCCCGATCCCCTTTTCGGCAAAAAGCTTCGGCAGATGATAAACGGAGAGATGTTTCCTGTGAGAGGCCCCGAAGGCATCATTAATATAAATATCAGCGGTTTGGGAAAGAAAGCGGGCCAATGCCTCATCGCCTTTGGTCTCTCCGGCGTAAAAACGGATGTTTTCCATCATCATGATTTTTTCTGAGGCCTCTTTCCATTGTCGGGGATTTTCTCCATCTAATTGATACGGCATCACTCTGACTTTTTCCTTTAAAAGCTCACCCAGCTTTTCTGCGACGGGGGCTAAAGAGAATTCGGGATCGAATCCATCAGGGCGGCCCAAATGGCTGGCGATAAGGAGCTTGCCGCCCTTTTCCAGAATAAACCGGAGGGTCGGCAATGTTGACTCAATACGTGTGGCGTCCGCTACTTTTCCTTCCTCCATGGGACAATTAAAATCCACACGGACAAAAACTCTTTTTCCGGCATAATCGAAATCATGGAGTTTGTTGGCCTGTGAGAGGATTTTTTTGATCATACCATCCCCTGCCCGCTCATATACCGCAACAGGTCGACAATACGTGAGGAATACCCCCATTCATTATCATACCAGGACAGGACTTTGACCATGTTCTCCTGGATGACAGTCGTATTCAACGCGTCAAAATTAGAGGAGAAATCAGCGTGATTAAAATCCACAGAGACAAGAGGCTGTTCTGTATAACTTAAAATCCCCTTCAAACTCTTTTCCGAAGCCTCTTTCATTAATTGGTTGATCTCCTGAACCGTGGCGGTTTTTTGTGTTTCTACCACGAGATCGACAAGAGAAACGTTGGGAGTGGGAACACGGATAGCCATGCCGTCCAGTCTCCCTTTCAGCTGGGGAATGACTTCGGCGATGGCCTTGGCGGCTCCTGTCGTCGTCGGTATCATGGACAAGGCGGCAGCTCTGGCTCTTCGCAGATCTTTGTGGGGAGCATCCTGAAGCTTCTGATCTGATGTGTACGCGTGAATTGTTGTCATCAACCCTTTCTTGATTCCGAAATGATCATTCAGCACTTTGGCTACGGGAGCCAGACAGTTCGTCGTGCAGGAGGCATTGGAGATGATCTTATGTTCCGGTTTCAGCATGGTATGGTTGACTCCCATGACAACAGTCAGGTCAGGGTTTTTCGCAGGCGCGGAGATGATGACTTTTTCGGCACCGGCCTTCAAATGCATTTCTGCTCTTTCTCTTTCCCGGTAAAAACCGGAGCACTCAATAACCGTATCGATCTTCAGCTCTTTCCAGGGAAGAAGTGAAGCATCCCTTTGTGAAAAGACCTGAAACTTCTCGTTGTCAACGACAATTGAATCTCCCTTCACGGAAACATCTCCCTGATACCGGCCATGCACAGAATCATACTGAAGCAGATGAGCCAGGATCTCCGGCTCGGTCAGGTCATTGACGGCCACAATGTCAACATCAGGGAATTTTTCCATGATCCGTCTGAAAACAAGACGTCCGATACGCCCGAAACCGTTAATCGCCACTCTGATTGCCATGGGATCCTCCTTTTTTTAACTCCCTATGATAAAATCCAGCATCTCAAATTGATCTTTCAATATAAATGACGGCCCATGACCCGGATAACAACGCATATCTCCGGGGAAAGAACGCAGCCTTTGAAGTGATAAGAGAAGCTTCGTCTCATCACCTCCCGGCAGGTCTGTCCGTCCGCGGCCTCCGTCAAAGAGCGTGTCTCCCGTAAAGAGCACCCCTCCCTCTTCATCCCATAGACAGCAGGAGCCCGGGGTATGCCCGGGAGTATGCAGTACTTTAAGCTGAAGATGATGAAAGGCGATTGTCTCCCCTTCTTTGAAGACATTGTCTGCCGGGGGCGATATGAAGGATTCTCCCAAAAAAGAAGAGAGGTTCTTCTGGGGATCTGTCAACATTTCAGCATCCTGTTCGTGAATGGAGATCGCCCCGTGATGGTTTATCTTTATAGGGCCGTTCCCGCCGATATGGTCGGCATGTCCATGAGTATTGATCACAAGGCCTTTTTTCATTCCTTTTTGAAGAAAAACCCTGTTTAACTCTTCTGTGTAAAAACCCGGGTCAATAATCAAATATTCATTCTCTTTTTCTATGAGATAACATCCTGTCTGCATAGGGCCCAGATAATATGTTTGGATCTTCATTGAGCCTCCGGGGGAATCAACCGGCTCATCTCTTCAGGAGTCAGGGGAACCAGCTCTCCTTTTTTCAAGCCTTGAAGAGAAACCGCACCGTATTGAATCCTTTTTAAAAGCAATACCCGGGCGCCCAGCGACGAAACCATCCTGCGGATCTCCCGTTTGCGTCCGGTATGAAGGTGAAATATATAGGTCTTTTCCCCAGACACCTCCACAGCGTCACATTGAAGTGTCTCTCCCGCGTCTTTAATCCCCCGGCACATCTGTACCGTTTCGCCGGGAGTCAGCTCACGGTCCAGGACAACTTCATAGCTTCTGTTCACTTCAAATCCGGGATGGCTGTAACGCTGGATCAGGCTGCCGTCATTCGTCAGGATAAGAAGCCCCTCACTGGCTTTGTCCAACCGTCCGATGTAACGCAGATAAGCGTATTTTTGGCCTAAATAGTCATAGATCGTCGTATTATGGCGGTCTTTATGAGAGCAGACATAACCGGGGGGCTTATAGAATCTGTAATATTCTTTTTTCAGAGGCGACAAGCGACGGCCTTCAACGATGATCTCTTCATCTCCGCGGATCAGACAGGGATGAAGAGTGACACATGCACCGTCAACGGTCACTTTTCCCTCCTCGATCAACGCATCCGCCCGGCGGCGTGAGCAATATCCGCTTTCCGCTATATATTTCGACAATCGTATCATTCTACCATTTTTTTCACTTCACTGATCTCAGGAAGTTCATCTAAGGAGTTTATCCCGAAATATTCCAGAAATTTTCCGGTGGTCCCGTAAAGAAGAGGACGGCCCGGTGTCTCTTTCTGTCCCATGACTTTGATCAACTCCAACTCCAGCAATTTGTTCAAAATATAAGAGACATTGACACTTCTGATCATCTCAATCTCCACCCGTGTTACAGGCTGATTGTAAGCGATAATTGCCAATGTCTCAAGAACCGATTTTGAGAGGCGGAAAGTCTTCTTCATATTATAAAGTTCTTCAATATAGCGGCCGAATTCAGGTGATGTCCGGAACTCATAACCGCCGTTAAGATGGAAGATCCGAAACCCCCTTTTTTCCCGCTCATACTCTTCATTTAAGGCCCGGACGATCTCATCAACAGCTTTTTCTTTGATCTCCCCTTCTCCCAGGATCTCGCGGATCCGTTTGGGGGTAAGGGGCTCTCTTGCCGAAAAGATCAGTGCTTCAATGACAGATTTTGCATTTTGTAAATCCATATCTCTCCAAATATTTCGTTTTGCATGATTTTGATCTCTTTAAGACGCGCCAACTCTAACACAGCCAGAATATAAACAACCATTTCCAGTTTATTGCGGGATATTTTCATCAGTTCGCTGAAGCGCACAGGCTCATCACCCTGTACCCACTCTTTGATCATATTGATCTTGTCTTCTACTTTGTAGTCTTCCTTGATGATCTCATGAAAAGAGATATCATTCACCCTTTCCATAAGGGACTGAAAAGCCTCCAAAAGCTCATAAAAAGAGATGTCAAAAAGAATATCCCGGGTCACATACATGGCCATCTCTTTGCTGACATCCCTGCGATACGTCAGAGACATCTTTTCCTCTTTCCCTTCCAGCCACTCGGCGATTTTTTTAAAAGTCTTATACTCCACCAATTGATTGATCAGCATAAGGCGGGGATCGTCAATATCGATCTCATTTTCGTCCACGGTCTCAGCAGGTAAAAGCATCTTGGACTTGATATACATTAATGTGGCAGCCATAACCATGAACTCTGTGGCAATATCCATATCCATTTCCGCAATCATATTAAGATATTCGATATACTGTGACGTGATCAGCGAGACTTTAATGTCATAGATATCCATTTTGTTTTCTTTGATCAGATACAAAAGCAAATCCAAAGGTCCCTCGAAGACCTCAAGTTTAATATTCAGTTTATCCATGATTTTGCAGAATATCTAAAACATCTTTGATGTTAAAAGGTTTGTGAAGGACTTTCTTAAAAGAAAGAAGGTCTTCAGGAGGGAAATGCGAAGGCGGCCATCCCGAAATGAGAAAAGCGCTTCCTTCCCATCCGTTGCTCTTCATGTCATTCATAAAGGCGATGCCGTCTCCCCCTTTAAGCGAATAATCCACAAAAACCATATCATACGTCTCTTTTTCCATAAGATTCCGGGCCTCTTCCCGTGTCAAAGCCACATCGCAGGGTGTATCGGCCATTTCACAAATGTCCCGAAAAAGGTTCCCTATAAAAGCCTCATCATCGACGATCAATACTTTCATATTTCCTCCCCTCGTATCAGGACAGACACAAAGGAAGCGATCCCTTCCCGGCGTCCTACAAATCCCATACCTTCGTTGCTCTTTCCCTTCACCGACACCTGCTCCGGCATAATACCACAGAGAGCCGCCAATTTCTTCTGCATAGCGGCACTATAAGGCTCGATCCTCGGTTCTTCGGCCAAAATAATGACATCAATATTTTGAATCACACGGGCAGGGGCTAAAACCTCCATGGTTTTCTCCAAAAGAACGCTGCTTGCTATCCCTTTGTAACGGGGATCGTCATCCGGGAATAAGCGTCCGATATTTCCTGCTCCTGCTGCGCCCAGTAACGCATCGATCAGGGCATGGATGACCACATCGGCATCGGAGTGCCCTTCCAACCCCGGGGCCTCCGGGATGAAAACGCCGCCAAGGACAAGCCCCTTCTTGCCGCTAAAACGATGGGAGTCATATCCTATCCCTGTTCTGATCATACCCGCCTTTTTTCCAAAATCTCTTCCGCCCTGACGAAATCATCAGGAGTCGTTATCTTAATATTTGTCTCCTCCCCCAGTATAGTCAGAACAGGCTTCTTTTTCAATTCAAAAAGAAGGGAATCATCTCCGGCGTCCTTTCCCCGGAACAGGTCATGCAGCTTTTTCAAATCTGTAAAATGGAAAAACTGGGGCGTTTGGACAGCTCTCAGAGCCTCGCGTTCTAAAGTCCGGACAACGAAATCGCCGCGGATCTCTTTAACCGTATCGGTCAGGGGAAGAGCAGGGATCACAGCCGCGTTTTCCGCTAAAGCCTTAAGCCCTTTACGGATGAGCTCTTCACCGGCCAGCGGCCGGGCCGCATCATGGATAAGAATATAGTCACTACGCGAAACAGCCTGCAATGCATGGAAAACAGTCTCCTGCCGGCTCTCTCCCCCGGGAGTCAACATCACGTCCCTATCTAATGCCCATTGCTTTAAAAGCGCCCGGACCCGGTCAAAATCCTCATGGGGCACTCCGGCATAAAGGTTATCGATAAGTCCGGTTTTTTTTAACAGAAGAAGCGACCTGATCAAGACAGGCACCCCTTTAAGAGGAAGATACTGTTTAGGCATCCGGGTTCCGAAACGGGTTCCTTTTCCCCCGGCGACAACGACTGCGGCTACGCTTTTTGCGCCGGTCATCCGCTCCAGGCCCTTTCTGCCACAGCAGCCAAAGTCGGACAGGAAATGATCTCCAGCCCCCCTTTTTGTTTGGCCTTATGCTCAGTTCCGGGGATAAAGACGCGTTCAAATCCGAGTTTCAAGGACTCCTCTATCCGCTTTTCCGTAAAAGGGACTTTTCTGAGCTCTCCCGACAGCCCCAATTCGCCGATAAAGAGGTCCTTTTGTTTAAGGTCTTTGTTCTTCAATGAGGAAAGGACAGCCATGGCCACAGCCAACCCCACCGAGGGCTCCTGGGCCCTGAAACCTCCCACGATGTTGATAAAGACATCCTGTTCTCCTAATCTGAATTTCAGCCTTTTTTCAATGACTGCAAGAATAATATTCATCAGCCTTGTATCTATCCCGTTGGCAACCCTCTGAGGCATAGCATAGACAGAGCGCGAAGTCAGAGCCTGAATCTCTAAAAAAATGGGCCGTATTCCTTCCATAACAGAACCCATCACGCTGCCCGATAAAAAGGGGCTTTCAGACATAAAAAAAGATGACGGGTTCAAAACCTCTTTCAACCCTTCTTTTTCCATTGTAAAAACACCGATCTCCTGAGTGGAACCGTAGCGGTTTTTTTTCGACCGCAGTATGCGCCAATAGTTTTTGTCATCCCCTTCCAAAAGAAGAACGACATCGACCATATGCTCCATAAACATCGGACCGGCCACATTACCTGATTTTGTCACATGTCCGATAACCAAAATAGTCTTTCCCGAATGCTGGGCGGCTTCCCGAAGCCTGAACATAGCATTACGGATCTGCGTCACCGTCCCCGGGACGGTATCAAGGGCAGGGTCATAGACAGTCTGTATGGAATCAATGACCACAAGGCCTGTCTCGCGTGTTTCCATGAGGGCTAGTATCTCATCCAGCCGTTCCTCATTGGAAAGAAGGATCTCCTGATGAATGCCCAGCCGGCCGGCACGGTCTTTGATCTGGACGGCACTCTCTTCGGCACTGAAATAAAGGACCTGATGCCCTTGCGCCTGAAGCCGGTCGCATACTTGCAGTGTCAATGTCGACTTCCCGATACCCGGCCCCCCGGAAAGGAGCACGATGCTTTTACGGAATAATCCGCCCCCCGCCACCCGGTCGAACTCTCCCATTCCTGTGCGAAGGCGTTCGGAATCAGCTTCAGGAGAAAGTTCTTTAAGGGCGACAGGACCCGAAACAGACGCCCTTTTTACAGAAGATGACTTTCTTTTGACCTGCACTTCTTCTTCAAAAGAATCCCAGGCTCCGCACTCAGGGCAGCGCCCCATCCATTTGGAAGATGATTTTCCGCATTGACTGCAGATGAATATGCTTTTTTCTTTGGCGGCCATTAAAACACCGAAAACTTAAAGTATTTTTTGGGGTTTTCCTTAATATCCTCTAAAAGCAGCTTCATCTCTTCAGCGGCTTCACTGACATTTTCGTATAACTTTTCATCTTTGACAAGACGTCCGATATTCCCTTCTCCGGCCTGGACATCAGCGTTAAGCTGATTCACGAGGTCCGAGAGCTCTTCAAGGCTGCGACTGAAATCCTCCAGATTTGTAATGATTGTATCGATCTTTTCCCCTTTACCGCTCAAGCCTGTATCCAGCTCTTTACTCATCTGTTCAAGATGAGCTGTGATCCGGGGAAGGGATTCAGCAGCGGTCTTAAGAGAAGATGTCGTTTCCCTGATAGAAACCCTGTTCTCTCTTAAAACAGCATCAGCTGTTTCCATGGCTTGTGTTATGCTTTTCAAAGAGTTCATAAAAACATCCACGCTTTGCGGACTGACCAGCCGGCTCAGCTGCCGCATGATCTGGCCGAGATTCCCGGCGATCTCGTTTCCTTTGACAAAAAGCTCTTCTGTACTCATGGGGTCGATTCCCACAATGGTACTGTTTTCCGGGATCACGGGCTGGTCCACCGTTCCCGGAGAGATCTCCACATACTTCTCCCCGAGAAGGCCCAGCGTATTGATATAAAAACGGGCATTCTCCCGCAAAGAGATCTTTTCATCGATCCAGAGTTTAACAAGGATATGAAGATTCCCCTTTTGATCATAGACCATTCGGACATCCTCCACATTCCCGATGTTGACTCCGGCCAGCCGCACAGGCGCATTCTTTTCCAATCCGTTGGTAAAATTAAATCGGACAAAAATATGATAACCTCTGCTGAAGAACTTAAATTCTCCGAAAAGCAAAAATATCGCAAATAAGACAATAATGCCGCCGGTCACAAATATGCCCCATTTGACTTCTTTGCCGGCCATGTCGCCTCCTTCCTCAACGCCCGAAAAGGATCGGGCCTTTATTCTTTCTTTTGATAAACTGCTTCAGTATGGGGTTTGAGTTCTGATTCATTTCCGGAACAGACCCCTTAAATACAATCCGGCCGTCATAAAGCATGCAGACCTGGTCTGAGACATGAGAGACCGACTGCATGTCATGAGTCACCACAACTGAGGTCAATCCCAATTCCGTATTCAAACGCCTGATCAAATCATCGATCACGGCCGACATCACCGGATCAAGCCCTGTTGTCGGTTCATCATACAGGATGTAACGGGGATTGTGGACAATGGCTCTCGCCAATGCAGCGCGTTTTTTCATCCCTCCGCTTAATTCCGACGGTTTCATATTTTCCACATGATGCATCCCGACAAGTTCCAAAGTCTGCCGGGCTTTTTCCTGCAGCATATCCTTTTCATAATGGTGATGATGCCCGCCGGCCCAGACCAGGGGAAAGACGACATTTTCCCAAACACTTAAGGAATCAAAAAGAGCCCCTCCCTGAAAAAGGTAACTGAACTGTGTGCGGCAGGCCCGCAATGCATCGTCATCCATATCAGCCAAAGAGACATCATCAATAGTGACTGTTCCTTTATCAGGGCGGTGAAGTCCGACAATATGCTTCAACAGAACACTTTTTCCGCAGCCGCTTTGCCCGATAATCGTAGTGATCTTCCCTTCCTCAATAGAGAGGTCGACTCCGTTCAACACTTCCTTGTCATGAAAACGTTTATATAATCCTTTTACTTCGATCATCTTATCCCCCGAAAAAGAGGGCCGTTAAAAAATAATCGGCCACTAAAATCATAATAGAGGCTGTGACAACAGCGTTAGTCGTGGATTTCCCCACCCCTTCAGCCCCTCCACGGGTATAATAGCCAAAATAACTTCCGACGATCACAATGATCTGAGAAAAGGCCACGCTCTTCAGCAGCCCGGAAAGAATATCCATGGAATCCAGATAAAACCTGATATTATCCATATATTTGAGGATATGAATGTTCAAAATCTTCCCTGCCACAAGATACGAAGCGCCAATAGCGATAGCATCAGCAAAAACCGTCAGCAGAGGAATCATAAAAAGAGCCGCAACAAGACGCGGAGCCACCAAATAGTTATGGGGATTCACAGACATGATCTCCAAAGCATCGATCTGCTCAGAGATCCTCATGGTTCCTAATTCAGCGGCAATACCCGAGCTGAGCCGTCCTGCCAGGATCATGGCCGCAAAGACCGGGCCTAATTCGCGGCAGACAGCCACCGCGACAATCCCCCCCACATACATCTCCGCTCCGAATGTCCTTAATTCATAAATCAACTGATAGGACATAATAATCCCCATAAAGGCGGAGACAAGAGCAATAATGGGCAAAGAACGAACGCTGATCTCATAAAAATCCTTAAACATATGAGAAAAAGGCGGAATCGGCAGGAATGAGCGATAAGAGCGTCCGGTAAAGAGCGAAAAGCGCCCTACAGTTTGAATGAATTCGGTGATCTTTGTGACCTGCATAGCTTGATAATAAATCATACATCCAAATTGTCAACTTGAACTTGATTGAATCCCTTTTTACGGTTATACTGTTCTTATGGATGCACTTATGGTCGATGTTTTCGGGAAACGCTTCTTTCTTTTTCTCATCCCTCTGCTGATCGGGCTTTTCTCCATGAAACTCCATTTGGCCGGGGAAGCCTTCACAGAGCTTAAACAACAACTTCTTGTCATTTTTCTTCCCATGGGCGCCGTTTGGGCTGCTTTTAAAAAGAAGGAGACAATTAAAGTGTGGCCCGTTTTACTTTTCTCTCTGATGGCTTGGGCTTTGATTATCTTTCTGATCCTCTCCCGCATCCGGTATGCTGAATACCTGGAGCGCATCTCCCTGACCTGAATATGTTTTTAAATGATTGATTATGCGCCTTTTCTATGGTATTCTCTATGCAGGGGGTAGCTATGGCAAAAAAGAACACTGAGTATGTCAACACTGTTGTCATCTCGGGTAAAGAGTATCAGATCAAGACAGTGATAGACCGGTATCAGACCATGAAATCAAAAATAATCCACAAAGGGAAAACCCTTTCAGAAAAGACGTTGAAGCTGGAGAACACCAAAGATGAAAAAAGCCTCCTGCCCTATATCGAACAATTGCACAGAGATTTTATTCATGAACTTTCCATACTGAATAACTTAAATGAAGAGGAAGAGAACCGACAGAATATTAAATTCATCTTATTCCTCGGCGCTGTCTATTTTACCAAAGGCCTCCTGGATGAAGCCCGGGAAATCTTTAAAAAAGCACTGAAATGGGATAGCAATTGTGTCGAGGCCTACAATTATCTCGGAGCTATTTATCTCAAAAACGGCAATGTCCCTCAGGCGATCGATTATCTCAAGAAGGCGGCCGCGATGGCTCCTGATATTCCCGAAACAAAAATCAAGCTTATCGATGCGTACCTGGAACTTGATAATATAAAAAAAGTCGAAGAAGAACTTGAACGCCTTCATAAACGTCAGCCGGATTATCATTATGTCTACTGGTATTATGTCCTGACCAGCTTAAAAAAACTTCTCTCCGGAGACTATAAAGATAATGAAGATATTAAGCTTATGGAAAAAATCCTTGACTGGATGAAAAAGGGATATGACTTTGCCGGGGATGTCATCGACGGCTCCCTTTTCGAAAAGGCCTATATTCATATCAGCGCCAGACAATTTGAGCCCGGTTATAAAGCTATCCGCGAATTGATTGAAAAATGCAAAAATACCTATTTCAATAAAGAGATCGATCATTTTCATATTTTTCTTATGAAATATAAAAAGGAAAAGGATCCGGGGCTTCTGAAGGAGACTTTGGATACGTTCAATGAGATGCTGAAGAATGACCCCTCGAATAAAAATTTGCTGAATAAAGTGGGCATTCTTAATTTTCTTTCCGGACAGGAGGAACTGGCTAAAGCTCGGGACGCTTTTAAAGACGCGTTGACAGCCGATCCCTCTTACGCCTATGCCCGGAAAAACTTAAATCTGACGCGGAATGCCATACGCAACGTGGATAATCTTATCTTTGACTTTCTCAAACAATAAAAAAGGGGCGCCGAAAGCGCCCCCGAATAACAGGTCTTCTTTTTTTACAGTCCCAGGATATCTTCGATGGTCTCCAGGTATTCTTTTATGTCAGCCTGTGTCCTTTCCGCCATATGTGCTACACGGAAGGAAACGCCTTTCATCTTCCCGTAACCATTGGAGAAAATATAACCGCGTTTTTTCAGCTCTTTGGATAGTGCTCCCAGATCAGCTTCTTTTGTATTTTTAATGGTTGTTACTGTACGGGAAGCGATCTTTTCGTCTTTAATGAAAAGTTCAAAATGCTTAGCTGCCCATTGACGCACAAAACGCATATTGTCTTCATGACGCTTGAAGACATTATCCAGTCCCTCTTTGAAGATATGGTCCAAAGATACATCCAAAGCGAAAAGATGCGAGACACTGGGAGTGGAAGGATACTGATGAGGCTTATCCACGGCATATTTATAGAGCTGGACCAGGTCGAAGTAATAGCCTCTGTTCTCAACGGTCCTGGCTCTTTCAATCGCTTTGTCCGAAACAGAGCAGACGGCCAATCCCGGAGGCACACCTAATGCTTTTTGTGAGGAAGAGATCAAGATGTCAATTCCCAATTTGTCGGCTTCGATTTTTGCCCCTCCTAAAGAGGAGACAGCGTCCACCAGCCAAACCACATCAGGATACTTTTTCATGACTTCTGCGATCTCATAGACCGGGTTCATTATCCCTGTTGATGTCTCGTTATGTGTCAGGGCTATGACATCATATTTCCCGGTCGAAAGATACTGATCGACTAATTCGGGAGTGTTGGGAGTCCCCCATTCCACTTCATGTTTGTCGGCGGGAACATTATTCCCCTGAGCGATCTCAAACCACCTGTTGCCGAAAGCTCCCACAGAAAAGACCACAGCTCTCTTTTTTGTGCAGCTGCGGATAGAGCTTTCCATTAACCCCGTTCCTGAAGAGGTAGAAAAAATAATGGGGTTTTTTGTGAACATCAGTTTCTGCATCTTCTCGGCACATCGGCCCTGTAATTCAGCGCATTCAGGGACACGGTGAGAGATCATGTGATGGGACATGGCGGCCAGGACATCGTCCGCCACATCTACCGGGCCGGGGATAAACAGCTTCTTTCTATCCATATAAACCTCCTTGTTATTCGTTTTCTTCATACTACTGAGGTTAATATTTTTGTCAATTGAAATCCCTTTTACCCGTTCTTAATCCAGGAGAAGAGCTCCTTCCATGTGGGCTTTTTGCCGTAACTCAACAATCCGATCCGGTAAATACGGCCGGCCAACCATACTTCAATGGCGATAGTCAACAAAAGAAGGCCTATGGAGAGGCCTATCTGAAGGGATGGTACTTCACTGATCCCGATACGCATAAGCATCAGCGAAGAGAGGAAGGGAACCAGGGAAATGCCCACAGAAAAAGCTGAAGTGGGATCCTGGCTCACAGGCGCAAAGAAGAGCAGCGGAAGAATACAGATGAGGATCGCCGGGGTCATGGCATTCTGAGCATCCTTCATATCTGAAAACATCGCTCCGATAATCCCGAAAATAAGGGCAAACAACAGGAAATTCATAAGGAAATAGAGGCCAAAAAAAATAAAGAGAGACGGATTAATGTTCCCTGCCAACGCATCAAAGACGCTTCTTGAAGCCGGAAGAGCCTGTTTGAGGAGAGTAATCCCCAGAAAGGCCATCAGTCCCCAAATCAAATATTGAAAGACACCCGCCAGGGCCGTTCCGCTTAATTTCCCGCCCATAATATGGGACGGTTTCACATGAGAAACCAGGACTTCAGCAACCCTGTTGCTTTTATCTTCAATAGTCGACCGCAGCATCTGCGGAGCCCAGGAGAGAACAGTCATGTAGATGAGAAAGACAAGCAGGTAGGCAATACCGAAGGAGACATCGGCGCTTTTCTTTTTCGGCCCTTCATCTCTTGTCACTTCAAAGGTCCGCGCTTTTGCCGAAAGAAGAAGCTGATTGATCTCTCCGCGGGAAAGCCCGCGCTCTTCAAACTTCTTTTCCTGAATGACACGTGAGATCACACTTTCAATAAGCGAGATCCTCTGGGAATCACTGATGGTCTCTGAATAGTATTCAAAATTGTAAGATTCGAAAATGTCTTCAGGAAGGTAAATAAAATTTTTGATCTCCTTATTCCTGAGCGCGGCTATGGCTTTTTCTTTATCTGAATTCCAGGGGATCATTTCCATCGTCGAAGGCAGATGCTCTTTTAAAACACCGGCGATGTTCTCAGAATGGTCCACATAGTGATATTTCCTGACTTTTTCCGCATTTTTTTTCTGCATATAAATAGGGATGGCAAAAATGAGCATCAGGAAAAACGGGGTTAAAATTGTTCCAAGGATAAACGACTTCGTTTTAATAAGATGCCAGAATTCCTTTTTCAGTATGATAAACCATTTATTTTTCATTCTCTTCCTCCCGGGTGTTCACAGCATCCAAAAAAACAGATTTCAAACTGGGCAGATCCACACGGAATTCAGAGATATCCAGCTGTTGAGAGATCCTGCGGAGATATTCCGCATAGGCTTTGCCGTCTTTCAGGATCACTTCGGCATAACTGCCGTAATCATCGATCTTCTGCTCCATTCCGTTTTTAAGCTGAGCGCCGTCGCCGCTATAGCGGATAAAGAGATTCATTTTCCCGTACTTTTCCTTGATCTCTGTAATCGGCCCGTCGATGACCTTTTCCCCCTCCTTAATGATCGTCACATGGTTGCAGATGTTTTCGGCATGCTCAATAATATGAGTGGAAAAAAGGACTGTCGTCCCCTGGCGCATGAGAGAGACGATCTCATCTTTGAAGATCTGAATGTTGAGCGGATCCAGCCCTGAAAAGGGTTCATCGAGGATCAGAAATTTGGGATTATTCATCGCCGTGATGATAAACTGCAGTTTCTGCTGCATTCCTTTGGAAAGAGCTTCGACTTTTTTGTCCGACCATTCGGCAAGGTCAAAACGCTCCAACCAACGCGGCGAAACACTTCTGATATTTTTACGGCTCATCCCCTTGATCTCCCCGAAAAAATCCAATGTCTCCGTAACAGTCATTTTCGGGTAAAGCCCTCTCTCTTCCGGCAGATAAGAGACTTCGTCAGGATTGAAAAACCTTTTGATCTCTCCTTTTTCGGGGTAATAGATGTCCATGATCATTCTGAGAGTCGTGGTCTTTCCGGCACCGTTCCGGCCTAAAAATCCGTAGACCTTTCCCTCTTCCAGACGCATAGAAAGTCCTTTGACGGCGTGGAATGACCCGTAATACTTATCAACATTATCCAGTTGTAAAAGCATAGATCCCCCTTTTGATGTTATTTTTTCTTTTTCATCAGATTTTTTAAATACCGGAGCGAAATGCCCGTTGAAAAAAGAATAATACAGGATATAAAGAGCAAATAGAACAAATCAAAGGCCGGAGCTGAAAAACCTGAGGCCAGGAGCGTCAAAAGGAGGTCAACAAAAGCATAAAGCAAAAATCCGAAAATCCATGGCGTCCGGGCTGACGGAAAAACCAAAACCCCGCCGCGGTGGAGAGTGATAAGAAAGCCTACAAAAAGTGCAAACAGAAAAAGAATCGACATAAAGATGAGTACCGGTATACCGATAATGGTCACAATAAGCAGGAGTATAGCCACCGGCAGAAGAACATAAAACCCTAAACCCACAAAGAAATATTTGATAACATACGATCCGAAATCCTCTTTTAAATAAGCAATGCGGTCCCCCAGAAGATAATGGATGATAAAAAGGACAAGAAAGATCATAATATAAAAAAAGATGCGGTCCGGAATCGCCCGGTGAATCCCTTGTGAAGACGTACGGAAAGGGGCGCTTTCAGAGCGGCCGTTAACGGATGTCTTTGCTACAGCGCTGCCCGGGACTTGAGCGTATTCAGCCGTGATCTCGTTTTCAGAGGTAAACAATGTGGCGTCTTCCAAATAGACATCTCCCGAAACGCTTCCCCCCTCACCTACAGTCACTGTGGATTTTACAATATAAAGGTCCCCTTCCACGACAGCCTTTAAAACACAGCGGCTATCTTGAATGATCAGATCTCCCTGATAAAGGCCTGTTACTGTTTCATCGGAAGAAAGGCCTGAAAGCATGGATGCTGTTTCATCGGCATTTTCAAGGATAGAACCGGCGGCGAAAAGCGCAGCGATAAGAAGGGACAAAATAACGATAAGAAGTAAAAGCCTGCGTCTCATGATAGTCCTCCTTTTCCGGCGTGCAAGTAGTGAACCACATCCGAGGGGGTAATTATGCCGGCCATATTTTCCCCTTTTGTAACTATTATAAGAGACACGTTTTCTTTAAAAAAAGTTTCTCTGACTCTGTCCACAGGACTATCCGCAGGCAAAAACACCAAAAATCTATCCATAATCCCTTTTACGGGGACATGAAGCTGCTTTTTCTCTCTCATCTGCATGATCTTCTCTTTTGAGACCCATCCTACGATCTGCCCCTGATCATTTTCTACCGGAGCGCTACGATAATGACTGTAAATGATCTTCTCGATAACCGAACCTAATTTTTCATTCTCATTGAGAGTGAAAACAGGCCGTGACATAATATCTTCTGCCTTAATGCCCGGAACAGCTTTTGTTTTAAGAAGAGATAAAAGCCTCTCTTTGACATCCGGAGCCGTTGTATCAAGAAGAGTCGCAGAAGCTGATTTGATGTGCCCCCCGCCTCCGAAAGCCGTCATGATCTCATTCATATTGACATCATCACCGGCCGTCTTACCCACGACAAGAACTTTTTTGCCCATCTGAACAATGGCAAAAGAAGTCTGCAGGTTCTCCAGAGTGTGGATCCGTTGCAAAATATCAGAGATCCCTCCGACGATCTCATCCAAAACCGCTGTGGCAATGTGCAGAGGCAATCCGTTTACAGAATAGGCTTGAAGCGATTCTTTCAACATGTCCTGCAGTTTGTGTTGAAGAGGATTGAATTCTCTGTTCAGAAAAGCATGAATATTTTCGGGCCGCCCTCCCCGTTTCATCAATTCGGCGACAGCGGCCACATCCCGCGCTGTCGTCGTGGAATATGTCAATGAACCAGTATCTTCATAGATCCCGAGGAGAAAAAGCGCAGCTTCTACAGGGTCAATATAGATCTCTTTTTCAAAAAGCTTCTCTACAAGAAGGGTCGTCACCGCCCCCGTGGCTTCCACGTAATTTTCTTCTCCTGTAATATCCCCGCCGGGATGATGATCGTAAATAATAATGTTAACGGGATTTTTTTCCAAAAAATCTGCAAAACGGCCCAGCCGCTGTCTACGCCGTGTATCGACCATCACGACTTCAGTAATATCAGCCAGATTTTTAAAACGGGAAAACTTTTCAATAGAAAAATATTTATAATGAAGCTTGAGGAAAAGAGCTACATTGTCCCGTTTTTTCCCCAAACTGAGGAGTTCCCCCCCGCCATAGAGTTTCCGTGCAGCGACCATCCCCGCCAGAGAGTCGAAATCCATTCCTTCATGGCTGACAAAGACTCTCATTTAATGGGCTTCCTCCCAATTCTTCCCGTGGGAGATCTCCACAGAAAGGGGGACGGAAAGCTCAAAAGGCGATTTTTCCATAATTTCTTGAATCTCCGGAAGGACTTGCTGTAAAACATCTTCTTTGACTTCAAAAAGAAGTTCATCATGAATCTGAAGAAGAAGCCGCACGTTGTCATCGTCACTCCACTTGCGGCCCGTCCGGGCCATCACTTCTTTGATGATGTCAGCTGCACTACCCTGTATAGGTGTATTCACGGCGATCCGCTGAGCAGCTTCACGCATCATTCTGTTTTTGCTGTCAATACCGGCCACTTTTCTTCTCCTGCCGGAAATCAAAGAGACCCACCCGTTTTCACGGGCTTCATTCACCGTCTTATCGATAAAAGAGCGCACCCCCGCAAAACGCTCAAAATAGCGTTGGATCAATGATTCAGCTTCATTCAGAGAAATTCCCAGCTGCGACGACAAGGTGTACGCGGATTGCCCGTAGATGATCCCAAAGTTAACAGCCTTAGCTTCATGACGCATCTGACGGCCTGTCTCCCCGAACAGGCGCCGGGCCGTTTCACTATGAATATCCCCTTTTTCCCTGAAGATCGAGATCAAGTTCTCATCACCGGAGTAATGAGCCATTATACGCAATTCCATTTGCGAATAATCGGCAGAGACAAGGCAGTAACCCGGATCGGCTATGAAGAGCTGCCGCATCTTTTTTCCCCACTCTCCGTAGATAGGAATATTTTGTACGTTGGGGTTTTTTGAAGAAAGCCGTCCCGTAGCTGTGCCGCAATAATCAAATGTCGTGTGCAGCCGCTTATTTTCATCTACGGCTTCTTTAATCGGCAGAATATACGTTGAAAGGATTTTATGCATTTTCCTGTATTCAAGAAGCATCTCTCCTACAGGGTGGACAGCTGCGACTTTCTGCAGGACAGACTCATCCGTTGAATAACCGGTTTTTGTTTTTTTCATCCGTCCAGGTGTCTTGATGCCCATTTTTTCAAAAAGAACCTCTCCCAATTGTCTCGGAGAGCGTAGGTTAAACTCTTCCCCGCATTCTTCGAAGATCTCTTTTTCTTTATTCCCGATCTCTTTCACCAGTTCTTTTTCATGAGACTCCAAACGGGGAATATCGATCTTGACCCCCCGCTCTTCCATAAATGAAAGCACATTCGGCAGAGCCATCTCTGTGGCCATGATATAATCCCAGACTTTTCGTGTTTTGAGCTCCCGGCGGGAAGAGAGGAAATAATCTCTTAGTTCTTTGACCGAATCGATCGAGCGCTGTCGATAAAAATCCGCCGATGAATTGAACGTTTCAGAGTGATTTGCCCAATAATCAATTAACCTGATGTCCAAAAGAGAGGCTGCAGGATCGGATTTGCGGATGAACTCATGGGCGTCCCATACCCATAATGTGATTTCGGGCCTTTTAAGAAGAGGATCCGGTGAGGAAAGGCGGTAATATTTTTCATCGTCCACCGCTGCCAGCTCTACCGCTCCGTCTTTTTGGAAAAGAAGAAATTCGCTGCCTTTCTCTGACGGATCCTCGTCCGAATAGAGGACTGGTGCCGTTTTCTTTTCGGCACTTTTCCCGGGCTTTTCTTGAATATAACGCAAAAGAGACCGAAATCCCTGCTCTTGAAAAAAACTATGGATCGTCTCCGGGTCATATTGAGGAAAACGGGACTTTTCATCCTCGATCTCAAAAGAGATATGACGATTGATCACAACAAGCTTTTTGGAGAGAAGAAGCATCTGTTCCTGTTCTTTGATCTGCTCCCTGGCCCGGGGATTCCCTATCTTTTCTGATTGTTTTATGATAGATTCCACATCACCCAAGGCAGCGATGAGATTTTTAGCCCCCTTCGGGCCGATTCCTTTCACTCCGGGGATATTATCGGAACTGTCGCCCATAAGGGCCAGATAGTCAGTAAAATACTGTAATGGAAAACCGAATTCTTCCTCAAAGCGTTTCCTATCATAGGGTTTATCCTCTTTGGGGCCGCTTTTCAAAACCAGAACCCTGTCATCGATCAGCTGAAGAAGATCTTTATCAGGGGTGTAAACCGTCACCCGGCAACACGGGTCTTTTTTTATCTTTTCCGCCAATGAGCCGATAATATCATCAGCCTCATGTCCGGGAATTTCCATCCGGGCAATACGGGCGGTGTCCAGAAAAGACTTAATATTTTGTATCTGGGAACGTAATTCGCCCGGCATCGGCTTGCGGTTGGCTTTATACTCTTCAAAAAGTTCATGATTATCCGTTTTCCCCTTAGAATCAAAGACAACATAGAGATAATCCGGTTGATGGGTTTCAATCAGGCTGAAAAGCTTTCGAAGAAAGCCGTAAAATGCTCCGACAGGCTCACCTGCAGGGTTAGTCAGTTCCTGGCGTTGAAAGGCGTAATAAGCCTGGTAAGCCAAGGCATTGCCGTCAATAAGAAAGAATTTTTTTTCATTCATAAGCGGCCCTCCTCAAGAGCCCTTTCTTTTGCCTTTTCCCAGCTCCCGAACCAACGATAGGCGCGGGCATAAAGAGAAGGGTTATGATGAGATACGGAAGATGTGCCGAATTCCTTTAAAAAGGAACGGATGGAAGCGAGAAGCTCTTTTTCTTTACAACGCAATCCGGCATTCTCGCACCCCGCGGCCTTTAACGCGGCCTTCCAAGAGCCGAACGTCTGTCTGACCGCCGAGTAAAAGGAAGCTCTTTGAATATATGTTTTTGACAGCTTTTCAGGAGGCATGGCCCTGATCTCTGAAATCATCTCTTCTTTGGTCAAAAGGGAAACGCCGCCTTTTTTCTTCTTTGCGGCCCTATATTCCCGTTCCGGATCGATTCCGCAGCTTTTCAGCGCTTCCCGCCAGGAGCCGAAATATTTTTTTTGAACGGCTGCATTAAACAATTTTGGATGGACAGTCCTCACCTCGGAAGGAATCAGGATCATGCCTTCTTTTTTAAGCATCCGGATATTTTCACAGATCTTTTCTTTGCTCCAGCGAATGTTTTTTTTCAGCACGGAAAATTACCTTTTATAACCGATTTGACGCAGGAATTGATGCCGTTTCTTTTGATCATCCTCAGTTTCATATCCGGAAGGTTTTTCCCCGTCAATGACACCGACAATACCCCGCCCCGTACCCTTGTCCGCCACGAGGACGGTCAGAGGATTCGCTGTGGCAGCAAAGATCGTGCAGACTTCGGGGACACTCTTGACGGCATTAAGGCAGTTGATGGGAAACCCGTCTTTTATGAGAATAAGAAAAGCATGTCCGGCCCCGATCTTTTTGATGTTTTCTGCAGCCTTCCTTCTCAGCGCCTCATCATTGCCTTCATGACGGACCAAACAGGGTCCGCTGGCTTCATTAAAAGCGATTCCAAACCGGATGCCCGGAGAAGATTGAATAACGGCTTCATAAAGGTCTTCCACGGTTTTGATGAAGTGAGACTGCCCTAATATGATATTTTCATCATCTTCTTTGATGATTTCAACAGCATGAATCTCCATACATAACTCCTTTTGATACTTGAAATCATTATAATGGAATTTCTCTAAAGGTCAAGCCCGCCGCGGTCAAAAGAATCTTGACAAAAACCGCGTGTCTCTTAAAATGGACAAAAGGGAGGTTTGAATGCAAAATCTATTTGAAATTAACGGAATCGACATTCATCTCACAGCACAGGCATCCGATTCCATTGAACATACCGGATTCCTTGCTCTCGAAGGAGCTGTGACAACCAATAATATTCAAAGTTTTGAGGCAGCCCTCAAGAAGATGAAGTCCTTTAATTACCTTTTTACCGTTATTGATTTCAGCAAATCTTCCTCGTTCTGTGACGAAGCCTGGGCTATTTTGAAAGAATATACCAATTCCCGGCCCGATGGCAATATCTATCTTCTCCGCATGCCTCCCACTCTTTTTGAACGATTTCACTCTTTGGATTATGATAAAGAGTTCAAACATTTCCGCACATTCGGTGACTTAGACCGGTTTATGATCGATAAAATCAAAACCGTTGCCGAGACTTCCGCTCAAGACGCTACTGTTCCTGAAGAGACCGCTCCGGAGGAGCTCCCCGAAGAAGTCCTGTCCACCCCGTTCGCCCATGAAGAAGTCGAAGAAGTCATTTCAGACGAATCTTCCGCCGATAGAGACGAAGATACGCCTGAGGGCCCACCGCCATCCCTTTCCCGCCCCCGTTTTCCCTTAAATGAAAGCCGGGAGATCTTTGAAGAAAGCGAGACTGTTGAGATCTCTGATGAAGAGATCGAAGAGGCCCTTCCCACACAAAGCTTTGATGATGAAACGATTCCTGAAAAAATGATCGCTATCCGCGGAAAATTGCGCTCTCTTTTTGAAAACAAAATCTATGAATGGAAAAGCCTGGGGTACGACACATCCTATCTTGACAGTTATTTGGACAAAAATTTAGACGATGCGAAGAAAGCGTTTGCCCTTTATTCCAAAAATCTGTCTGACTGCCGTGAAATGGAAGCGGCTGTTGAAATGATTGAAAACCCCTTACTGAAGAAAGACCGCCATCAGGTGCTGATTCTTCTGAAATCTCCCATGGAAATCGACAAAGCCCGTGAAGCCTTTTCATCTCTTCTTACAGAAGCCGAACAATTGGATCATGATGCTTTTCTTCCCCTGGCCGATTATCAATTTGACAATTTCGTGAAAGGAAATAATAAAGACACCGTTGATATGGTCAGTCATCTGGTTCATCATCTGGAAAGTTATGACCGTCCTCTTCTGATTCAGGGCACGAATGGCACGGGCAAGACACATATCCTTAACGCCATCGGCAATACCATACGTCTCAAGACAGCTAAGACTGTCAACTATATCCCCGCGAACACTTTCATCGTCGAACTGGAAAACATGCGGGAAGAAGGACGGCTTCATGTCTTCAGAAAACGGTACATGTCCTGTGACATCCTTCTTTTCGATGATATTCACCTTCTTGAAGATGCCTCCCCGGCTTCCCATGAATTCCGTTTTCTAATGGATTCTTTGTCCCGCCAATCAAAACTTCTTATTATGGCCTCTGTTCTTAAATCAGATGAGTTCCGTTTTATAAGCAAAGATCTCCTCTCCCGGCTGAAGAGCGCTGTTCAGCTCACCATGTCCCCGCCGGACGAGGTGACATTGACCCACATTCTGGAAAAAAGAATGTCCGCCCTTCACATGGAATCTGAAAGGGGAGTCGCCCGTTATCTGGCTCAAATGGCTCCGGGAGATATCAGAAAGGCCTTCGGTTTACTGGAAACCCTTCATCTTTACTCCAAAACCTATCATGAAATTGTAAGTTTTGAACTGGTCCGCGAGCTGACTTCATCCAATCTCTCCTACGAAGAGATCCGTCAAATGACCCCTCCTTCGCCTGCCGGAAACAATATTGCCACTGAAGAAGAGTATGAGTCCCTCCCTGATGAAGATGACTTTACAGAAACGCCGCTGACAGAGACAACAGACGATGAGCCGGCTTTTGAAGAAGACATCGCGCCTGCACAAGGGACACCCGAACCCATGGACTTCCGCATCGATGATGACCTCCCCGATTATTCCGATGAGACTTCTCCCGCCAAAGAAAGTGCTTTTGATCAGGTTGCTGACACAGAATCGGACAATGAAGAAAAAAATGAAGAAAAAGAGGAGGAATCAGGGGAAAAAGATAGCTTTGACACTTCTTCCGATATTGAAAATGAACTTTCGGGGTACATTTCCGACATATCGGAAGAAAGCATTTCCGATGACGATTACCCCGAAGAAGAACAAGAAGCAAATGAAGAGATAACAGAAGAGGGGGAAGAGTCTGCCCCTGCGGATGAAGATGATGCAGACCCCTTTGCAGGTTTGGATGATACGGAAACAGAGGATGAGGCTGATTTTTCCGATGTCGTCACCGATGATTCAGATCTCGACCTGTGGGAAGAAACCGACAACGATGAGGATGATCCCTTTGCCCTCTGAGAGAAAGGATAACTATGATGACGTCAAAAGATAAGATCCGGCGTTTTACGTCTTTAGGCATTTTTACAAGTCTTGTGATCATTATGACCCTTTTTGCCCGCATTCCTATGCCACAGATCAAAGGATATATCAATCTTGGAGATTCCATGATATTGCTCGGAACACTTTTCTTCGGGGGTGTTTTCGGAGCTATTATCGGGTCGTTCGGGTCTGCCATGGCTGATATCATCGGGGGATACCCCAATTTTGCCCTTTTCACTTTTATCATCAAGGGAATCGAACCCTTTATTTTTTATCTTTTAATCCGCTCTCAAAAAGAGAAAGGCTACACCCTTCCCCGTCTGATCTTCGGAGCATCGATGGCAATGCTGTGGATGGTCGCAGGCTATTTCTGGGTTGAATACTTTATGTTCGGGCCGGCCGCGGCAGCAGCAGAGATCCCCGGAAATATTATTCAAGCTGTCGGTTCCGTTTTTATCAGCATCGGGCTTTATAACATTGTCCGGCATGCTGTCCGGCCTCAATGACACCCTTTCCTTTTTTTACTTTTCAGGGGCTTTCTCAATCGAGACAAGCCCCTTTTTTTCAGTCAGAAGAATATGATCCCCTTTTTGAAAATTTCCGGCCAATATCTCTTTAGAAAGACGAGCCGTCACTTCATTTTGTAAAAGCCTTTTCAGCGGCCGGGCTCCCAGCGTAGGGTCATAACCTTTTCGGACCATGAGATCCAGGAAAGATTCAGAATAATCAAGGCTCAACTCCTGCTGTTCCAGCCTTCGCGCGATCCGCTGAACCTGCAGCCGGACGATCTCTTTGATCTCTTCCTTGGACAACGGGGTAAAGAGAACGGTCGCGTCGATGCGATTCAGAAATTCCGGCTTGAAGTACTGTCGCAAAAGCCCATGAATAATATCGTCCAGATCATGTAAAGCTCCATGAAAATCATCGCTTTCCTCTGTGGTCAACCTGTCAGAAATATGTTGGGCTCCGATATTGGACGTCATAATAATAATCGTATTCTTAAAGTTCACGCTTCGGCCTTTGCCGTCTGTCAGCCGTCCTTCATCAAAGATCTGAAGGAGAATATTCATTGCGTCGGCATGAGCTTTCTCGATTTCATCCAATAAAATAACCGAAAAAGGTTTCCTTCGCACATATTCGGTCAGTTGTCCCCCTTCATCATGTCCCACATATCCCGGAGGAGATCCGATGAGCCGGGCAACAGCATGTTTTTCCATATATTCTGACATATCAATTCGAGCCAGCAACGATTCATCGCCGTAAAGGAACTCTGTCAACGACTTCGCAACTTCAGTTTTGCCTACTCCTGTCGGGCCGACAAAGAGAAACACTCCGGCCGGCTTATCCGGGTCTGAAAGACCGGCACGTGATGTTTGAACGACTTCAGTGACTTTTTCAATAGCTTCATTCTGTCCCACGACTCTTTTATGAAGCCATTTTGCCATCTCCAAAAAACGCTGAGATTCTTCTGCTGTCAAACGGGTTACCGGTATCCCGGACCAGCGGGAGATAATAAGAGCCACATCGTCTTCACGCACCACATTATCCCTCTGTTCCCTGGCCCTTCTGTCTTCCCACTCCTCTTTGGCTTCTTTCAATTTTTTCTCGAGTTGTTTTTCCTCTACGCCCAAATGAGCGACCTTCTCATAATCAGCGTCATTAAAAGCTGATTCCTTTTCGCGCCGTATGGACTCAAGCCTTCTCTCCAAAACATGGAGTTCTTCCGGCGTCCTGAAGGCATTGAGACGCACCATAGCAGCGGCTTCATCGATAAGGTCTACGGCCTTATCCGGAAGATGACGGTCGGAAATATAACGGGCTGACAGATGCACAGCAGCTTTAACAGCCTGTTCTGTAATCGTTACACGATGATAAGTCTCATATTTTTCTTTTATGCCCTGAAGAATCAAAACGGCATCATCTAATGACGGCTCCTCCACCATAATAGGCTGGAAACGCCTCTCCAGCGCAGGATCCTTTTCAATATAGGCGCGGTATTCATCCACAGTGGTAGCTCCGATACATTGGATCTCCCCGCGGGCCAGAACAGGTTTCAGAATATTGGCCGCATCCATGGCCCCGCCGCTTCGGCCTGCTCCTATAATCGTATGGATCTCATCAATAAAGAGAATGATCTCATCCCTCTCTTTGATGATCTCCAGTACCTTTTTTAACCGTTCTTCAAATTCACCCATATATTTGGCGCCGGCAAGCAAAGCGGCCATATCCAGAGAAAGAATTCTCTTTTCGCGGAGGATCTCAGGAACATTATTCTCCACGACACGCAAGGCCAGCCCTTCAACAATAGCCGTTTTCCCTACACCGGCATCTCCGATGAGAACCGGGTTATTTTTCATACGGCGTGATAGGATGTGAATCAGCCTTTCGATCTCCTGCTCTCTCCCGATAACCGGATCAAGCTTGTTCTTTTTCGCCCGGCTGATAAGATCAATGGCGTAGCGGTTCAAATACTCATCCTGCTCGCTGACGGCAGCACCACCCTGCTTACTCATACGTGTATATTCACGCACTTTTTGACGAGCTGTATTCAAATCAATGCCCATACTGCGCAAAACCCGGAAAGAGACATTTTCTGATTCTCGGAGAATACCCAAAAACAAATGCTCGGGGCCTACATATTGATGCCCCATCTCATTGGCCTCTTCAAAGGCCAACCGCAAGATCATTTTCACACCGGGAGTCAGATTATCTTCATCTGAACCCGTCTGTTGACGGCCGGGCTGAATAAAGCGCTCTAATTCCTGTGAGATGCGGCTGTCTTCAACATTCAGGGCTGCAAAAACCTTTTCCAGTACTTTCCCTTTATGGTCCAGCAGACCCAGAAGAAGATGCTCCGCTCCGACAAAATTATTATTGTTTTGACGGGCATAAGAGCCGGCCTGATAGACAGCCTCTTTTGCCCGATCGCTGAAATTGTCAAATATGTTAATCATGACGCCTCCCCTACTTCACATAACAAAAAGAAACGGGCAAGGTTCCTAAAAAGGGACAACCGTCCCAACTTCGAAGAAAAACGTCGGGGTTTCAAAATCCTTCAGGTTCACAGCATAGCCCGCCGCGATGGTCATCATTCTCATCTCTGTGCGTAAAAGAGCCCCTCCTGTGGCCAGGGTTCCTTCCTCATCAATACGCCCTTCTTGATAATAAGCCATGTCGCAGAAAAGAGCACCCTCAAGAAGGCTGTAATTATATCGGATTTCAGCAGACGCTGCTCCGATCAGCCGGGCAGGAATATCCTGATCACATCCCCGCACAGAGGCCCTTTTATCATAGCGAAAACCCGTAATTGAAGAGAGCATCGAATGGTTCTCCGGGCGTATACGGGGAAGATCCTGCGGAGCCGGGTTTCCCCATTGTCTGTGAAGTTGCCCGTATAAAGAGACAACAAAAGGCGAAAATCTTCTTATCCAATAGCCGTCACAAAGAAGATAGGCCGAATAGCCGCCCCCGTCCAGGGGAAGGGAAAACGCCCCTCCGGCATGAAATCCTGTTTCGTGATAAGGGAAAATACGGCGAGGCTTCCAGTGATTGTATTTGTACGATAAATAGAGATAATGATCGGTATAATCTTCAGGCAGCTCTGTTGTGAATGTTTCATAAGCGAAGCCGTTGAAAACATCGGCTTTCCGGAATCCCCCGCCTCCTTCCAAAGTGTGGGCGCCATACATGCTGTTTGAGGAGTCCGCCTTCAGAGTCAGTGAAGCTTTGGCTCCGCTCAGCTGCTGCCTCAGTTCTAAACCTAAATAATCATCAGTGCGGTCTCCATGAGACCACGCAGAAATATTGATATCAAAAAGAGTCCTTTTATTTGTGTATCCCATGTCATAATAGATCTTGTTATCATTGGCAGAGTCAACGCCCACAAAGATTTGCAGATTATGCCATCCCATCGGTTCGGAGATCATCGTCATCACACCGGGATAAAAGTCATCATCCATATAAAAGGGAAGAAAAGTAATGATTTTAAGATTGTTGAGCGGACGATACGGGCCGATATGCTCCCCGCCATCGAAGTATGAAAAGTCAGAATCAAGAGTATAAGACGGAGTAACAGACACCCATGACGGCAGGGATATCTTTTCAGAGAAATCCGCTTCCCGCATGGGGTCGATAATGCAGGCGCTCATCTCCCCGCGCTTGGGCGCTGTAATACATAGAAGTCCTTCCGTGCTCCACTGAGTGGGTTTCAAATAACCCCGTTGCCGCGTTAACGCTTTTTTGACGCCGCTTTTTCTCTCCAGAATAAAAAGAGCCGCCCGCTCTTTTTCGTCCATTCCATAGACAATATACTGTCCGTCAGGAGAGATAACCGGCCTGAAAATACGGCCCGGAACCGGAAAGAGTTCAACGTTTCCTGATGATATGTCGTATAAGAAAAGATAATAGTGCTCTTCCCCCGGATGATAAAACGCCGCCGATAATGATTGCCCGGTTCCTGTAAGGTCATAAAGCTGTTCACCTGAAAGCGGGGCAAAGAGAATTTGTCTCTCGCGGGACTCTGTATCCATGGCAATAAGCTCTATGCCCTCGCCTGTATTACGGAGGTAATAAAGCACTTTTTCTCTTTTCACAGGATCAAAAGCGCGCTTATCCGAACTCAAAGCTTTTTCCTTTTTCCCGTCAGCTGAGAGATGAAAAAGACGGCTGTGAAGAGAACCGTACCGGCCGCGGATGGTTTTTCCGTAGAAATATCCCTCTTCCGCCATGTCTGTCAGGCCGAAAAAAGAAGTTTCTGTCAGGATTTTCAATTTTCCTCGTTCAGGGTCATATGAAAAAAGAGCCGGGACAGGCTCTTTGGACTTTCTGATGCCCCTTATATAATAGATTCCGTCGATCAGGCGGATATCTTCAATGACATCAAAGTCAGGAATGAAAACAGGGCGGGATATCTCAAAAACACTTTCCAGTTTTTCGCTTTTTTGCGCATAATAACGCTCCATAGCCTTTTCCCAACGCTTGTTGAAAGATTTGTATGACTCATCAAAGGTATTCTGAAAAGCTTGTTTGAACATAAACGTCCCTAATAAATTCCGCTCTTTAAAAAGAAGTCCGAATTGTCGAGCTTTTTCGGGTTGTTCCGCATAAAGATAGCGGATCTGAGAGAATCCCTTGGCATACATCAACGCTCCGTCGTCGGAATAGACCCCCAAAGTCTTCCATGAACTGTGAAGAGCGGCATTTTCCAACCAGCGCTCTCCCCGCATAAGCCCCCAGGGTTCTAAAGCAAAAAATTGGGCATACCCTTCATGGATGGTTCTGGGAACATCTGTAAAGGGGCCGAAAATATTAACCCATGATTGTGTCCCCTCAAAAATCAGCGCATGGACCATCTCATGGGCAATGACTTTATCCAGCCACTTTTGATTCCCGGTAAAATAATCCTGGTAACGGGAAGGAGAGACCCATACAAAAAAGTATCCAAAGGGCACAGTGGCCCCGTTTGCGATATCATCGACATCGGAGATGAAAACGGAATACTTCTTTTTGAAAGAAAGGCCCAGGTTCATCTTGTGCACCCGGTATATCTTCTCCGCAGAGAGGCCGGCTTCTTCTGCGATTTTCTCTAAGCCGTTACTGAATATGATACGAAAATTTTCCGTCTCATAGACACTCCAGTCCAGTTCAGGATGATTGCGCTGATTCACAAGGGAAAATGTCCCTACTCCCAAACATCCGGTGGTTAAAATGAATACAAGAAGAAACAGAGCCGATATTTTTTTATGAGTCATACTCCCCCTCTAATTTATGAGCCGACCTGCTCTAAAGCCTCTCGTGTAAATTCCACGATCTCCTTTAAATAATCCCGCGTAAAGCGAAACCGGAGGCCTGCTGTCTCATATAATTCTTCGACCGAACAAGAATATCCCTTTGAAAGAAAGGCATCATACTCTTTTAACGTCCGGTCTTTTCCTTTACTTTTATAGTTTCTGTAGAGAGCCAATGCTCCCAGTTGAGCCATCCCGTATTCGATGTAATAGAATGGAGCTTGAAAAATATGGAGCTGGTACATCCATTGCAAAGCCATTTCTTTTTCCAGCCCGCTCCAATCCACACCCGGATTAAAGCGTTCCATAAGACTCGCAAAGGCCGCATCACGTTCTTGGGGAGTATGTTTTGGATGTGTATAGACCCAATGCTGGAAGGCATCGACGATCATGCACCATGGCAGAAATGTTAAAGCTCCTTCCAGCTGGTCTCTCATCGCTTTCGCCAGATCACTTTCATCTTTATAGAAATGTCCCCAATGATCCATAGTCAAAAATTCCATTCCCATGGAGGCTAACTCGGCCACTTCACTTGGCGTATGAAGGTACGGTGTAATTTTGATATCACGTGTTGCAAAAGTGTGCATCGCATGCCCTGACTCATGAAGCAAAGTAACAGCATCTCTGTGAAGCCCCACGGCATTCATAAAGATAAAGGGAGCTTTTGTCTCCGCCAGGGGATAGTTATAGCCTCCGGGAGCCTTCCCTTTTCTGTTTTCCAGATCTAAAAGACCGCTGTTTTTCATCATTTCCAGCCGGGCAGCATACTTGCCCTTGACATCATTGAGAATACGGATCGCACCTTCGGCCAGCTCTTCAGAGCCGCTGAACGGTCTCAAAGCTTTCCCGTCAAGGTCAACGGCCGTATCCCAGGGGCGCACAGACGAAATGCTCAGAGCGGCTTTTCGTTTTTCATTCAGTTCCTTTAAAAAGGGAATCACCTCATGCTCTACAGCATCGTGAAATTCTAATATCTCTTGCGGGGTGTAGGTAAAACGCCCCAACTCCTGATGCTTGTAGTCCCTGTAATTATCGAAACCGGCATTAAGAGCCTGTTGTATACGGATCTCTTTTAATTGGTCAAAAAGAGAATCTAATTCCTCTTTTGCCTTGCCAAAGGCTTCCATTTTCACTCGCCAGGCTTTTTCTCTTTTTGCCCGGTTCGGATCTTTCTGATAGACACCCAATTGAGAAAGAGTCTTTTCTTCACCATCGAAAACAGCTGTGATTTTGGAATTAACAGATCCGTACCGGGTAGAAAGTTCCGCTTCCTTGACCTGAAGGGGAATATTTTCCTCCCGGAAAAGCGCCATATCGTTTTCAAATATCTTTTTCAAGTGTCCGTACTCTTTTTCAGGAAGCTCTCGGAACGAAGGATGTTCAAAGATCTTCTTTTTGATGACAAAATCATAAGGTTTCAATCGGGAGACAACAGAAGAATAAAAAGTATGAAAAGCCTTCCCCTTTTCTTCATCATCGGCGTAACGAGTCATATCGATGTAGCGGCGGGCGGCTTCTTCGCTCACAATGTTCTCCAGCTCTCCGTATTTTTGAATAAAGCGGATCAGCTCTTCCGGAGAGCCGATTCTTTGGGCCTTCATCTCTTCTGCAACGTTTTCTACTTCTCTCCAGGATGAAATATTCAGGTTCTCATTAAAGTATACCCTTTTTGGTTTTTGAATCTTTTTATCCGTTACGATCATTTGGAAATCCTTTCTTCTAATATCACACGTTTTCCTTGCATATAGGGCTGAAGAACTGCAGGGATCCCGATGCTTCCGTCTTTCTTCTGGTAATTTTCCATGACAGCGATAAGCAGACGCCCCACAGCTAAAGCCGACCCGTTGAGAGTATGAAGATATTCATTCTTTCCGGTTTCACTTTTATATTTGATTCCGGCCCTTCTGGCCTGAAAATCTTCGAAATTGGTGCACGAAGAGACTTCCCGGTATCTGTTTTGTGATGGAATCCATGCTTCGATATCATAGGTTTTGGCCGAAGAAAAGCTCATGTCTCCTGTGCAAAGCAAAAGAATCTGGTAAGGAATATCCAAAGCTTCCAGAACCGCCGAAGCATCATCGACCAAACCCTCCAGCTCTTCATAGGAGTATTCGGGAGAAGCGAGTTTCACAAGCTCGACTTTATGGAACTGATGCTGCCGCAATATTCCCCGCACATCTTTACCGTGAGAAAACTTCTCCCTGCGAAAACAAGGTGTATGGGCTGTGACTTTGAGCGGCAATTCATCTTTTTGAAGAATCTCCCCGGCAAAATAGTTCGTCAAAGGGACCTCTGCAGTCGGAATGAGAAAGAGATCATCTTCTTCAATGCAGTAGAGATCTTCTTCGAATTTGGGAAGCTGTCCCGTCCCGGTCATTGCCTCCCGGTTCACAAGATAAGGCGTACTCATCTCAGTATAACCGTTTTTCTGTGTATGATAATCCAAAAGAAAGCTGATCAAAGCACGCTCCAGCAGAGCAACCTCGCCTGTTTTGAAATGAAAACGGCCACGGGCGACTTTTACTCCGCTTTCCGTATCGATTCCACGATTCCGTTCCCCGAGGGAGAGATGGTCCTGAACGGGAAAAGAAAAAGAACGCGGTGTCCCCCATTGACGGACGATGACATTTTCTTCTTCCCCGGTACCATCAGGGACACTTTCATGGGGCAGATTCGGCAGGGAAAGAAGACGCAAACGTATTTCATCTTCATAAAGGGCAATACGGCTGTCATTCTCCTTGATGGTCTCCCCGATGCCGCTGACCCGGTTCATGATCTCTTCGATGTTTTTTCCTTCACGCTTCAAAAGGCCGATTTTTTTGGAAACTTCATTACGCTCCTTTTTCAGTTCTTCTGTTGCCGTGATCGTATCCCGTCTTAACTGATCCAATTCGATCAGCCTTATCACATCTTCGCTGTGATCTTCGCCTTTGCGACGCAGGGTCTTTAATATTTGTTCTCGCTGGGTAACAATTCTTCTTATATCAAGCATAATATTTTCCTCCTTCTGCATTTTTACCATAAAAGTGGCTTCAGGGCAAGAAGAAAGAAAATCCCTTTTCTCTTGATTTTTTACAGTTTCTGTATATATTGAAGTGAATCCATGTTATTAAAAGGAGGTTTTTATGAAAAAAGGTTTACTGATTCTTCTGGTTCTCATCTGCTCTTTCGGCCTGGCACATGGCGCTTCCAACCTGGCCCTTTCAAGAGCATCGGCTAAAATCGGTTATAACTTCGATTTTGAGCAGCTTGTCCTCGGTGCTGATCTCAATCTGGGAACTTTAGCCCGTGATCTTTACCTGGTCCCCCAGCTAGAGTTCTCCCTGGGCGGAGACTACAGCGTCTTTTCCATTGACGGCACTTTACAATATTATTTCCCCACGTCAGGGACCATTCGCCCCTATGCCGGTGGCGGCTTGGGATTCCGTACAGTCAGTTGGGATGTCGGACCCGGGCTTGACGGCTCTGACACGGATTTTGTGCTCTGCGTTCTTGGCGGAGCCGATTATGACATCGGAAATCCGAATATGCATCTCTTCACTGATTTAAAAATCCGCTTTATGGGCTGGGGTTCTGACATGGGACTCTGGTTCGGCGTATCATTCGCTTTATAACATCATTATCAGGGTAAGAGAGGGCTCCCTCTCTTACCTCTTTTGTATTAAAATATCACCATCCATCTCTTCCGGAATCTTCAACCCCATTAGAGAAAGCAAGGTGGGAGCCAGATCAGCCAATTTTCCATTTTCTTTTAATTGGACTTTATCTTTTTGAAGGCCGTCTCTTTTTGAGATCATACTGAGCCAGACAGGATTTAAGGAATGGGCGGTCTGCACTTCATTTGTTTCCGGATCCAGCATCTGTTCAGCATTGCCGTGATCAGCGGTCAGGAGAACAACACCGTCCTTTTCCAAAACCTTATCGATAACGCGGCCCACCATCTCATCCACCACATGGCATGCTTTGACCGCGGCTTCAAAGACCCCCGTATGTCCGACCATGTCCGGGTTAGCATAATTTAAGATGATCACGTCAAAAACTTCCCGGTCTAATGCGTCCAAGACTTTTTCCGTGACTTCCGGAGCGGACATTTCAGGCTGCATATCATAAGTAGCGACTTGAGGAGAATCCACAAGAACCCGTTCTTCCCCGGGAAAGACGATATCCTGCTGCCCGTTGAAGAAAAAAGTCACATGGGCATATTTCTCTGTTTCGGCGATACGCAGCTGTGTCTTTCCCTCCCGGGACAAAATTTCGCCCAGCAGGTTTTTTAATTTGACTAAGGGAAAGGCTACAGCCACTTTGGCTCTCTTTGTTTTTTCCATATCCTCATAAAACTCGGTAGCAGCCAAATAAAACAGGTTCGGGATTGTCTTAACAGGAAATCCGTCAAACCCTTCTTCAATAAAGGATCGTGTGATCTCACGGGCCCTGTCAAAGCGATAATTAAAAAAGAGAAGGCCGTCTCCTTGCCGTATCGGAATGAAATCTTCTAATACCCTGGGTTTGATGAATTCGTCATTCTCCCCGTTTTCATAGGCATCCCTGATGGTTTCTGCGGCTGAATCAAAAGCCGGTGAAGCGCTTTTCCCCTCAGTGAGAAGATCATAAAACAAACGGACACGCTCCCAGCGATTATCCCTGTCCATGGCAAAATACCGGCCTGTAACAGAAGCGATAAACCCCAGATTATCGGCGGCCAATTGTTTTTCAAGAGGGCCGACATAGTCCAGGGCGGATTGAGGAGGTGTGTCCCGTCCGTCAGTAATCACATGAACAGCCATTTTTTTGGGAGAGACACCCTTTTTCTTCAACGCCCTCATATAATGAAGTAAATGATCTGTATGGGCATGAACACCCTGGTCTTGAACCAATCCGAAAAGATGAATATGCCCGCCGCTTTTACGGATATGGGTGGCCAGCTCTTCGAGGGCCGGTAGAGAATCGAATTTCCCTTCCCGAGCCGCTTTATTGATACGCACGAGATTCTGGTAAACGACCCGCCCGGCTCCCATATTCAGATGTCCGACTTCGGACGAACCCTGATAGCCTTCAGGAAGGCCGACAAAAAGGCCTGACGCCTGAATAAGAACTGAAGGATACGTTTGGATATAATGCTCATGATAATGGGGTTTTGACGCTGCAACAGCATTCCCCCGAGAGTCGGGGCTGTGGCCCCAACCGTCTCTGATGAGCAGCATATAGGGTTTTTTCATACGTCCGTCCTCCCTTTGTCTGCCAGTATAATGAAGAAGGTCTCAGAAGGCAAGGGGCATTCCGATTTCTTCCCGCTCCTATAATTCCCGGATATCCAGAATCTCTCCGTCAGGGAAAAAATCCAAAAAGAGGATCTCTTTGATCTTTTCAGCAACCATATCAGGATCCTGAAGAGCTCCCGATTTATGGAATTCAATAAATTTTCCTACATAGATGAAATTTTCACGCGGCTGTTTCCGGATCAGCTTCTGCATATCCGTATCCACGATTCCCGGAGAGAGGCTTAGTATTTTGACACGGTCTTTCTCTTTCTTTTCCTTTTGTTCTTCGGCAAAAACCCGAGTTGCCATATCAAGACCTGCTTTTGATGAACAATAGGCGGACCATCCGTAGTAAGGATGTTTTCCAGCCCCTGAAGAGATATTCAGGATTCTTTTATCGCAAAGAAAAGAAGAAGAAAGACGGACAAATTCATTCATAAGGATCAATGGAGCCGAAAGGTTCAAGCTGACAGCTTCTGACAACTTCTTTGAGTCGATCTTCCCAAAAGGCCCCACAGGCGTCAAGGCCGCTGCATTATTGATCAGGCCGATAAATTCAGGTTCTTCTATTTCGGAGAAGATCGTTTCCATCAAATCTGTAATCTCTTCACACCGGGTGAGATCGTAAGAATGGGTCCGGATATCTCCGACCCGTCCTTTCACAGAAGCAGCCAACGGGCCCATGTCTGTCCGGGCGATACAATGAAGAACAAAATTCCCATAAGCCAAAGCTTTAACGAGAGCCTGCCCCAGGCCCCGCGAAGCCCCGGTAATGATCATATGTTTCATCTTTTACTCCTTCTTTAATTTTCCCGCTAATTTTTTTAAAGCATTTTTCTCGATTTGAGAAACGCGTTGTTTCGAAATACCCAGCTTTTCCCCGATTTCCCGTAAAGAGATGACTTCCTGGCCGAAAATACCATACCGATAATCAAGAATTGTTCTTTCTCGCTCTTTTAAATCCATGACGGCTCGGATCAACCGCTCATGAATCATATGATTTGCCATCCTTTCATCCAGCCGGTCATCCACAGAGACATTTTTAGTGTCAACGCCGGGGTCATCGGCCTCCTCTTCAAGCTGCAAAGGATGATAAAAGAGCGATGACAAGACCATGAGCGAATAAGAATCCATTTTGAGTTCTTTTTTAAGCTCTTCTTCATTGACCTTATGATTTTGCACATTCTTATGATTGATGATCTTTTTATAGCGCAAATATTTATGGAAGACACGGTCAGAGAACTTCAACACAGAAATATTTTTATAAAGGTATTCCTGAATATAATGTTTGATCCAGTATGCTGCATACGTCGCAAAACGGTTTTCCCTTTCGGGGTCGAATTTTTCAATAGCGATCATAAGTCCGATATTTCCCTCTTCAATCAGATCAAGAAGCATGGATTTATTATTCCTGTTGATATATTTACGGGCAATAGTAATGACTAAACGCAAATTGGTCTTAATAAGAAGATTTCGCATCTCCTTTCCGGGGCGGTCGCGATATTCGCGAAAGACAGTCTTCTCCTCTTGTTCACCAAGAACGGGGTAATGATTGACTTCGGCCATATAGTGTTCTAATGCATCTAATCCGGCCGGTTTAAGGGTCTCTTTCACTGTTACATAGGCCGCATTAAAAACCTGTTGAAAACATTCCGGCGGGACTTCCAATTCGTTTATGATGTCAGGAATCTCATCAGCAGAATAATTCTTATAGCTATGATGTAGTTTTTTTATGTATCCCTGGCAATCCATTATAATCAGTATTTCACCTCGAAAGACTGTGCGCCGGGGTCACCCGTGAGTTTTTCAACAACACACTCTTTCACTGAAGCAAAAGCCGGCCCCTTGCATACCAGGGGAATAAACGCGTCCAGGTCATCGGGCAAAGCCCAGGCTTCAACGATCACTGAGCCGTCGGAATGATTCTTCACGGATCCCCGTATCCCCAGGCGACGGGCATGTCGAAGGCAATAATACCGGAAACCCACGCCTTGCACGTGCCCTGTCACTCTTATTTTTTTCCCGGCCTCTGTCATTTTCACCGCCTTTTTACAGTATTATGATTATAACATAGAGAAAGAACTCTGACAATTTAAAATAATTTCTTTATTTTCGCTTGACAAAAAACAGATTCTGCATAAGATAAACAGGCGTTCATACTCCTCCGTAGCTCAACGGTAGAGCAACCGGCTGTTAACCGGTTTGTTGCTGGTTCGAGCCCGGCCGGGGGAGCTTAAAGCCCTGTTTTCTGCAGGGCTTTTTTATTGGAGTTCTGTCCTGAGTGCCATACGCATGACCTGCCAATCAGAAGACTTCGGAAATTTCATTACTGATATCTCTTTTGTAATTTGTCTATTTTTCACTTCTTCGTTTTGGTACAAATGATCATCATCTCTATATCATCCGGTTCAAGAGGCTGTCTCTTGAACTCCCCTGGTTTGCACCCCAGAATTTCAACAAAATTGAATCCCGCAATTTCACACAACATTTTTAATTCAGCCGGGATATAGACCCTTTGAATATCTTTAAGTTTTTCCCCATGATCGTGATCATCATACCAGTCATCGGGTAATTGCCAGTGAACCAACCCCTGAAGGTAGTCAAAACTTTTGGCCCTGATCCTGTCTCCCCTGTATTTCTTTAAACCGTTATAGGTAGTCAAAATCAACTTGCCTCCATAATTCAAAGAGCTATGGATCTTCCTGAGTACGGATAGATCCTTTTGCCATCCCAGAGTCCCTAATCCGGATTCACAGATGCAAATCGCTCCATCGAAACCTTCAACATTACTGTTCAGCAATTCTGATAAGCTGAGAATGTCACCCTCAAGGAGGGTGAGTTTGATCTTGTGCTCCACAGCTCTTTTCCTTGCTTCTGAAAGCATCTTTGGAGAGATATCTATACCGGTAACAACAAAACCTGCTTTGGCCAATTCAATGGAATGCCTCCCCGCTCCGCAGCCGATATCAAGGAGCGATGAGCCGATTTCGGCCCCAAGTTCATTGATGATGAATTGGACCTCCTGCCCTGTCCCGGGGAGGAATTTACGATCGATGGCTTCAAGGCTTTCAGATGTGAATTTCTCGTTTTTCCATGGATTCATAATCAATTTCCTTTCCACAACCAGTCAAGAGAAGTGTATTTTAAATCCTCATTTTTCAGTATGTAAACTAAATAATTAATCAGCAATGAAATAGTCCGTTCAGTTTGCTCTTTTAACAATACCAAAATCTTTTTGTTGAACAGTTTTTTACAAAAAGAGCAGTGTCTATTAAATCTCTGCCCGGGCCCTGGGAAGGAAAATACGCATGACAGTCCCCTTATTTTTACATGATTCCACCTCGATGCGTCCATCCATATTGATGAGGTTCTTTTTCACAATCGCCAGCCCCAGCCCGGTGCCGTTCTTTTTTTTAGAATAAAAGGGAGTGAAAATATGCGGTATTTCACCTGGAGCGATACCGACCCCTTTGTCACTGATCTCAATGACAGCCAGGTCCCCTTCTTTGCGAACAAATATGTCAACAGGATCCTCTGATTTTTCAGAAGCCTCTACAGCGTTCCAGACAAGGTTATTAAAAGTCTGTATCAGAAGGTTTCTGTCCCCTAAAACGGAAAGCTCTTCTCCTTCTAAGCGGATCTCTTTCGTATTCAAAACAGAAAGCATTAAGATGATCTCCCGGATCAATTCTTTCAAAGGAATGGCTCGTTTTTCCACCTGCTCCCCTTTGACGAAATCTAAAAAGTCGGAAACAATGGTATTCAGTCGTTCCGCTTCTTTGAGGATCAATCCGTAGAGATGCTTATCCTTGGCATTGAACGGCTTCTCATCCAAGAGCTGAATACTCCCGTATAGAGAAGCCAGCGGATTGCGCAATTCATGAGCCATTCCGGCGCCCAAGGTCCCCAAATAGGCCAGCTTGTCCATCTCCAAAAGTTTTTCTTCCAACTCTTTTTTTGAAGTAATGTCATGGATAAGGACCATGTATCCCATATCCTTTTCCTCTTTCCGTATAGACGAGATCTGAATATTAAAATAGCGCCCGCCTTTCCTTATATCATCACTGTAATTTCGCACATGATGCTGATAGATTTTTCTCATGGCAATGCCGACATCATCAGGAAGAACCTTTTCATAAGAAAGCCCTAATTTCAAGGTTTTTTCCGAAAAATCTACTCCTAGCGTGTTCCAGCGGCTAAGCAACCCTTTATTGTCAAAGACAAAAAGGGCAAATGTCACATTCTCAAATATATCATCCAAAAGAATACGCTGAACTTCGACCTCTTCCCCTTTTTTGAGATAGGCCATGCCCAGGTTGGAAATCACATAACTGGCGATATAAAAAAGGACAAGATGAATAAAAAGTGTCAAAAAGGCCATCTGCCTGGCTTCAGGGGGAGGCATGAGGGCTCCGGCAACATCCCATGCCGGGATCTTCTCCGTTAAAAGAAGTATAAACGAACTGATATAACACAAGCTTATTAACGTGGCTACGAGTATGCTTCCACGGTCATAAAAAAAGATCCCTGCAGCTAATATAATCAGATAAAAGAGAAGCGGCATATCGCTGTTCATCACACCCCCGTCAAAGAAACTTAAAACGGTGATGAGAAGGACATCAAAGATAAAATGGGCGTAGAGAAAGACCTTTAAGGTATTAAGGTGATGAAGGATAAAAAGAGCGATTAAAAACAGAATATTGACGCTGATCAATGCCGAAAGAAAGACAGTCCGGGAGAGAGACGGTGATGTATTCATAAAATATAAAAAGGCGATAATAGCATTAATAATAAAAATACGGACGACCAGATAAACAACGGTTTTTTTTCGCATATCAGCATTCATAAAAGGCCCCTTCGATATGAATCACTTCCCTGTCGGACAATCCTAAGGCATCAAATCGGAAATCATACGGCTTCTTCCATTTATGCTCATTTTTTTTAATATAAGCATAAGCGGCTTTGATAATCTTTTTCTGTTTGTCTTTGTTTATCATTTCTAAAGAGGGAGCCTTGACGCCCTTCCGGTATTTGACTTCACAAAAGACGATATCCCGTTTATTTTTTGCGATAATATCAATTTCTCCCAAAGGCGTCCGGAAATTCTGCTCAAGAATATGATACCCCTTCTGTTTCAAATATTCAGCTGCTTTGTTTTCGGCATGGGCGCCGATCTCTCTGTTACTGCTCATCCTTTATCCCGATGACTTTATACACGGTCACAGGCTCAACCCTGTTTTTGACCACAAAATCGCCCAGGGGGTGACAATGGACTCTGTCACGGATCTCCTCATATGTCGATGCCGTGATCAACAGCTCATTTTCTTTGGCTAATCCCTCCAGGCGTGATGCTGTATTCACCGTGTCGCCGATAACAGTATATTCAGTACGTTGGCTGGAGCCGATATTTCCGACCAAAGTACTCCCTGAATTGATGCCGATTCCCAAATAAATCGGTTCTTCTCCCCAGGAGACCCTTTTTTTATTATATTCATTCATATGCCGGATCATAGCAAACCCTGATTGGACAGCATGAAAAGCATGATCCGGGTCCGGGACCGGTGCCCCGAAAATCGCCAGCAATCCATCCCCTAGGAATTTATCCAAAGTGCCATGATATTGGAAAACGACATCCACCATTTGAGTCAGATAACTGTTGAGAAAACGCACAATATCCCGAGGCGGGAGCTTTTCGCTGAAAGCGGTAAACCCGCGTATATCAGCAAACATAACAGATAATCGCGCAACCTCCCCGCCAAAGCTGACTTTGTCTCTGTTATTTAGAATGTATTCGGCAATGTCAGGGCTTAAATACTTGGAAAACATATCTCTTATGATCTCTTTTTCCCGCAGACTGGCGACCATAATATTAAACTCCCGGGTCAGATCGCCGATTTCATCATTGCTGCTCACCCGCACGGTTGTCTGATAATTGCCACGGGCAAGGTCGACGACACCTTTATGCAATTGCTGAAGGGGCTTGATGATGATCGTAAAGATCAAGTAGACAAAAAAGACGACTATGATCAGATCAGCTGCTGTCAGGCCAATAGTTTTTATCAAAACACGGCGAAGCAGACGCCCTATCGCCTGTTTTGAATATTCCACGGCAATGACCCCTTTAGGCTCGTTATCCCAGCGTCGGATTTCAGCCACTAAAGTATAAAGTCCTTTTTGATAACGGGTTACAGAACTCTCCCGCAGTAAAAGGATCTCTCCTTCAATGTTTTCAACAGTTTCTCCCCCCTCTTTCAATCGGGCAATATCCGAGTGGGCGATAAGCGCTCCTTCAGAATTTAAAATAAAAGCCTTCCGGACATCAGGATTTTTTTGAATGTTCACGACAACCTGTTGGAGGGAAAGAAGATCCGACTGATTCAGCGCCATATACTCTTCGGCAATAAGAGCTGCATTTTCAGCCACTGTGGCCATTGTTTCCAAGCGCTCTTTTTCTAAATTCTCTGCGACTTCCTGAAAGATCAAAATGTTAAAAAAGATGAAGGTGGGTAGAAAAGCCAGGAGAAATCCAATCAAAAACTTGGCTTTCAGAGAAATACGGGGCAAAAGAGTCATAAAGCCATCCGCTTTTTAGCCCGATCCAGATAATTGACAATATTCTTATAACCGGGCACCAATTCTTCTGCCTTCTCCCATGTTTCAATAGCCTGACGAAAATTTCCTTCGGTGTAATACCGAATTCCTTCCAGATAATAACTTTCCGCCTTTTCCATCTTAATATTGTCTTCTAAAAGACCTAATTCAGCGGCCCTGGATCTGGCCCAGGTTTCCCCGGGGCGAATGAGGAGGATATCATTAATGGCTGTTTTCATTGCGTTGATATCGTCATTGACTTTAGCCAAAAGATAAGCGTCTTTCATCTTCCTGATCACGTCATTTTCTCTTTGATAAGCCGTCCGGATCAGCCTCAGAGCTTCGTCATTGTAATCTGCATACTCCCTGGCCCTGTTAAAATAAAAGCGGGCTCTGCGGAAATTATTCCTTTCCAGGTAATAGCGTCCGGTATTGATCAACGAACGAGCTGTCCTTTTTTCTTTTGTCGCGGCTCTGCTTTCAATCTCTTCTCTCATTTCTTCTGCCCGCTCATCTGAGAGCAACGAAACTTCTTTTTGAAGAAGCTGAGCCGCTTGTGAGAACTCTCCCTCATCCATATACTTTTCCAAAAAACGAATCAAACGCTCTTGGCGTACTTGGTACAAGGGCAAAAGTTTAATATACAATCCAATACTTTTTTTACTTTCCGGGCAAAGACTCATCCCTTTTCTCAGATAGCTGTACGCTTCCCCAAGCTGTCCTTTGCGAAAATGGTCTTCCGCCAGCCGGTGGTAGACATCAGCAGCCTGAATCCTTTTTTTTTCTTTTTCATGAGTCCAAAGACGGACCAATTCATGCGACTCTCCGGAAGCAGGCGGGGAGACGACATCATCTGTGACTCCCTCTGCAGCCCTTTGTCTGCGTTCCGCCAAAAAGGCTTCAGCGCCCTTATTTTCTTCTGAAAACTTCCTTTTATCTTTCTGAAGTAATTCGATATATCTTTCTTTAATAGCCTGATGCCGGCTGATATTTTCCGGTGTGCTCTGCCACTCGGCAGCAGTCTTAGAATAATAATAGGCCGCTTCCCACTCTTTAAGCCCGGCATAATACAAAGAAATTTGGATAACCGCCTGAAGAGGCCGCTCCATCGTATTCAATACTGTTCCGTAAATTTCAAGAGCTGATGAAAGATCATTTTCTTCTGTCAGCCCCTGAGCTGTCTGTTGAAGCAACTCTTCAATACCGGGAAAATCAGGTTCATATTCCAAAAGCGACTTCAACGGCAAAACAGCCCGGTTCCACTCTTTTTTCTGTATTGCATAGCCGGCCTGAAAGGCCAGAAGTTCTCCGATCTCACTGAGTGATTCTTTTTCTTTATTTAACAGATACTGAAGCGGCTCGCGTACTTTTTCAAGAGATGCTTCACAGCTTTTAATGTCTCCCTGATAATAGTCAAAATGAATCAACCGATTGTAGGATTTAACTAAAGCGCGTGCGACCGACCTTTTCATCCCATCATCTTCCCCTTGAAAAGCTGAATGGAAAAAAACAACCGCTTTGTCATCATGTCCTCGGTTAACTGAAATCTCTCCTAAATAATAAGAGGCCGCCGGATGCCGGGGAGAAAGACTTAGAGCCTTTTCCAGGATTTTTTGGCTGTTCTCATAATCTCCGCCCCTGTATAACCCTTCACCCAACGCAAAAATAACATCGAATAAATTTTCGGGATATTCCCCGTCTGTCATAGCATCATAGGTAAAAAAATAAAAAGAAGCTTTTTCATAATCCTGACGTGACAAATAAGCATTAATTAAAAGCTCCACTGTCCTGGCATCATCAACGTCTAAAAAGATCATTTCCCGGGCAAGTGCGATCAAATCCAAATAATAACCGGAAGCAGAATAAGCTTCCAAAAGACTGCGTTTCAGCTCAACATTTTCTGGCTCAAGAGCGAGCCCCTTTTTAAAAGTATCAATAGAATTCGAATGAAGAGACAGTTGCACAAAAAAGAACAAGAGACAAAGAGTAAACAGGCTTTTCATAAGGTCTGCGTGACGTCATTGTTCTCCCCCAAAATAATTATTTTCGGTTTATTGGTCCGGGCTTCTTCAGGGGTCATGAGCGCATAAGAGATGATAACGACTTCATCGCCGACCATTCCTTTTCGAGCTGCAGGGCCATTAAGCCCTACCTGGCGTTTCCCTCTTTCTCCGACAATCACATAGGTCTCTAAACGCTCCCCGTTGTTTTTGTTCACAACCTGCACCTTTTCGCCGGGTAAGAGCCCTGCTTTTTCCATTAATTCTTCATCTATGGTAATACTGCCTTCATAATCCAAATGAGCATAGGTTATTCTGGCTTTATGCAATTTCGATTTCATAATCTGTATGAGCATAGATCCCCCTTTACCCAACTATACTCATTTTCGTCCTTTTTTTCAAGAAGTATTTATCCTCTTGAATGGAAAAAGAAGTCTGTTATTCTTAAGGAGATGAAAATAATCCTTATTACTTTTATTTTTATTCTCATTTGCGCCCCGGTTCTTTTCTCTGCGGAAGTGTCCGAATATCGGGTCTCCGCCTATGGCATTACCTTCGCCCGGGCAACTATTACAAAAACACAAAGTAACGGAATACTTTTCCATTATGTCCATGTAAAAAACGGCTTTCCCGCTTCTTTGATCCGCTCGGTTAATAATCGTTACCTCACACAAATCGATGAAGAATCGCTTTGCCCTCTCAAACAGGAAAAATATATAGGGGCCCCGGATGGAGATTATCATCTCAATCTATTTGCTCCGGGAGAACGTGAATTTTTCGGAGACGGCCGATACTATCCTGCCCCTGATGCCCCCTTACACACGCTCTTTTCCCTGATGGAAACAATCGAACGAACGCGTCCTTTCAAAACAACGCATTTTTTCGCTGTCTCCTGCAATACCTTATGGAAAGTGACTGCGTCCCCACTCTCCCGGTCATCTTACCGCCTCACATTCTCATCTGACGCTCCCATCAATCGACTGAAAGATCGCTATGATGATATCTTTTTAAAAGAGGTCTTCTGGAATTCAGGAGAGGTGGATCTTTATTTTAATGAACGGGGTCAGTTGGAAAAGGCCGTTTTGAACTCCTTTTCCCCGCCTGTCGTTTTAACACTGACTTCTTGGCAGAAGACAGGAGATAAACAATCTTTCCTTTAAGGCTTTTGACATTCAAAGGCAACAGCAATCATCCCGTGATGATACAACTCTTTAAGGAGTCTTCGATACCCTATCATTATTTTCTGATAGGCATGGGAAGGCTCTTGCTTTTTGATTCTCTCTAATAGTTCCCTGTTTGTCAGTTTTTTTTCAAAAATCAATTCAGCAAGCTCAGCTTCCTTGGCATAGACTTCAATCTCCTCATGATGCAAACTCATTTTGAGAGATGATTTCTCGCGGTCATACTGACATGAAACATCGTCTTCGGGAAACAAAACACAGTCATTGATCTCAAGATTCTCTAAATAGTCATGGGCATGATGATCGAACTCTTTTTCGCTCCATATCGTTAATAAATCCCAGAGATAATAAACAGTTTCATCAGATTTATCGCCCCATTGATGACAAAGATGCTGAATAAAATCATTCTTATTATCGTAATATTGACCCCAAATGAAATCACTGAGACTTTTTCTTTTTACGATATCTTTCAATTTTTCCCTGATAAGATCTCCCACAAAGTTATGATTTTTGATATAAACAGATGAGTACATCTTATCACCGCTTTCAAGAAGAGACGGCTCATCGTCATTTTGAAAATAATGGCTCATATCTGATTTATTCTGAATCATCGTGACCCATTCCTGTTGACTTTTCAGAGTAAAGATCCCTTTTTCATCAAGCATGCTCAACAAGGCAGCTGTTTTCTTCGTCGGCCTTGTTAAGTATTTCTTTTGATTCATTTCCATCTTTTGACATCCGCAGGCCACCGCAAAATCAGCTAATGCACCATATCTTTTCTTTAATATTTTCACATCTTCAGCATTGTCATCCGTAACAAAAAGATTGATTCCATACTGAAACCCTTCTTGCTTAAAAAGTTCAATAGCCTTGATAATATCAGTATAGGATCCCTTTCGGCTGGTGAAAGCATCATGATATGTTTCTAACCCAAATAAAGAGATCCCGACATTTTTTATTCCCATTTTTTTTATATTGCACGAGAATCTCTTTTCCGTCTTTTCGGCGGACAATTCCGGAGCAGTTGGTCACTAGTCCAGAGAAAAGAAATGACAGATTATTTTTTTCGCAATACTCCAAAACTTCTTTGATCTCTTTGTAAATAGTCGGTTCATGATGAAATAAGACCTCCACATGGCCATACCGCACATCTTTTAAAAGGCCGGCAGCTTGTCTGAGAAAACCCTTGATCTCTTCAGGCGACCGCCTGATAGGTGCCGGCTCATAGGCATAGCAATGCCTGCATCTCTGATTGCAATTGTTGATCTGATACCACAGAGTGATGTCTTTTTTCATTGTTTTTTCCTTTCTATGAGATATGAAAATTCCAAAAACTTATTTTATCCCCACACACTCTTGAATATAATAGCGATCTTCCTCTTTGATAACCCGGAAACTTTTACCATAAAGGTCATATTCTAAAAGTGTTTCATCCTGTTTCATTTTTATTAATCGTTTTTTAGGGTAATCATACCGATAGCGCTTCTCAAAATAATCATAGATGAAACTTCCATCCTGCATCACCCTGACATAGAAAGGGGCTCGAATTGACCCGTCTTTTCCTTTTTTGATTTCAAGCTTTAGTTCATGTGTTTTTTCTAAACAAGGTTTTTTCTGAAAATATAAAACAATATCAAAGGCTGATACAACGAGCAACTCATCAGAATTCAACAGAACCGATGATAAAAAAACACGAAATAATTGATCAGATAGCTCCTTGACTGTATTGGAAAGCGGAAATCGGTACTTCTCTTTTAAAGCAACTGTTTCGTTAAATATGACAGTGTAAAATGCAATTGAATCATTATCCGTTACGATCGCCGTTAGTTCATTGTTTAACATGACAAATGTGTTGATACGAATTCCTTGATCCATATTAATCGTATCCAAATAGTTCAGACTCTCATCATACTTTAAAAACCGTACTAAGTCCAAATCGAACAGGTAAAAATAACCATTAGCAATAACCAAATGCCTCATCGCCATGGCTTCCCCGGGACCTCTCCCGTCAGGAACAGACACTTTCATTTCCGCCTGTAAATTCTGTGGCAAATAAAATATGCCTCTTTCTCCAAATGAGGGAGTCATATCTAAAGCACAATAAGCTTTTTCATCATTAAAAACGATATTATTGACTCTTAAGCGAAACACGTCCTTGAGCACTGAAAATTCATCTTCGCTGATTTCTCTTTTGTCCCCATATATGCGTGAAACTGCTGTGCGGGCACACCCGGAAAAGATCAATGTGAAAGCCAAAATAATTACACAATAACAGCCAATAATGTGAACCTTCATGCCCCCCTATAAAAGATAATCCCCCTGATAGTAGTATTAAAATAATGAGATTGCAAGAGGTTTATAACAATTTATACGTATTTATTTTGATGATGTTGCAAGAAAAGGAAAAATATTGAGTGGCGAGGGGATAATCAGAGGGATATTTATGACAAATTAGTATCCCTTCTTATCTTTGAGGTTGATGAAGATACCCTTTACGGCTTTGCACTCAATTATCTTGACAGAAGAGGCTTTTCCAGTATATTTGTCAAAAATGAAGGAGTGATGGTATGAGAATGAGTCATTTTGTCGGTAAACAGCTGAAAGAGGATCCCAAAGACGCCCAGATGGTGAGTCATAAGTTTCTTATCCGCGGGGGCTATATCCGCCAGCTCTCCACGGGGATCTACTCGTTCCTGCCATTGGGGTTCCGTGTGAAGATGAAGATCGAAGAGATCATCCGCGAGGAGATGAATGCTGTGGGCGGCCAGGAAGTGGTCATGCCTGTGGTCCATCCGGCGGAGATCTGGAAAGAGACCGGGCGCTTTGATGCCATCGACGAATCCCTGCTCCGTTTTAAAGACCGCTCGGGCAAAGACCATGTCCTGGCCATGACTCATGAGGAAGCTGCAGTGCACTTGATCCGCAACGACATCAACTCTTATAAACAGCTTCCCTTTATGATCTATCAGATCCAGACCAAGTTCCGGGATGAAGCCCGAAGCCGCGGAGGGCTGATCCGCGTACGGGAGTTCACTATGAAAGACGCCTACTCCTTCCACCTTGATTCAACTTGTCTGGAAAAATACTATGCCGTGATGCATGAAGCCTATATGCGGATCTTCAGACGCAGCGGACTGAAAAACTTTATCTCTGTCCAATCCGATTCGGGTATTATGGGGGGCGGCATCTCCCATGAGTTCATGTCCGTCAACTCCGCAGGAGAAGACACTCTCTTTTTGTGTGAATGCGGATATAACGCCAACCGTGAGATCGCTGACGGACGCCTGCCCGGGAAAGTGTCACACTCGGATCTTCCCCCGGAAGAGATCGCCACCCCCGGCAAAAAAACGATACAGGATGTCTGTGAATACTTAAAAATCGCTCCCGAAGAAACAGCGAAATGCGTTTTTTATACCTCTGAAAAGGGTTTGCTCCTCGTCGTGATCCGGGGAGACCGGGAAGTGAATGAAACACGCTTGAAAGCCCATCTTCAAATCGAAAAACTCAGTTATGCCGATGACGAAACCATCCGCGGTTGCGGCGCTGTCCCGGGATATGCCTCACCCCTGGGGCTGGATGATGACAAGCTTAAAATCGTTCTGGATGCCTCTGTAACGGAAGGCTCCTACGTCTGCGGCGCCAATAAAGAAAACACCCATATGAAACACTTCACTCCGTCACGGGATATGAAGGAAGTCCCGCATACGAAAGCATCCGTCTACACGACAATAGAGGGAGACCTCTGCCCCGAATGCTCAAAACCCCTCTCCATGGCCCGGGGCATTGAGATCGGAAATATTTTCCAACTGGGCACAAAATACTCCGCGCCCATGAAGGCTCTTTTCCTGGATGAAAAGGGAGAGTCCAGAGAACTGATCATGGCCTCTTACGGTATCGGCGTGGGACGGCTCATGGCCACTGTCATCGAAGACAATCATGACGATTACGGGCCCATCTGGCCGGCGGCTGTGGCTCCCTTTAGCGTTCATCTGAATGCGCTGAATTTGAAAGAAGAGAAGGTGCGCAAGACAGCTGAAGGCCTCTATGACGCTTTTATCCGGGAGAAGATCGATGTCCTCTATGATGACAGAGACGAGCGTCCCGGAAGCCAGTTCAGCGATGCCGACCTTATCGGCGCACCTTTACGCGTCATCATCTCTCCAAGAAACCTGGAAAAAGGAGCGGTGGAGATCAAACGACGCGGAGAAAAGGAGAGTGTGAACGTTCCCGTGGAAACAGCCCTCTCCAAGGTCAAAAACCTCTTGGAAGAGATGCTGAAATCAGCCGAGATTTGAACGCCTGATGATTTTCACAATCCACATCAACGGAAGGTCCCGGGCTAGTAGCACCATGATCCTGTTGATGAGACCCGGGATGATGACTTTTTTGCCCTTAAATGTTTTTTTCAAAGCGTAACAGGCTGCTTTTTGCGGCGACATGACGAAAAATGCGGCCCGTTTTCCCTTTTCACCGCGCTCCTTCAACATATCCGTATTCAACGGCCCCGGGCAAAGAAGGGAAACAGAAAGAGGCCCGTTTGCTTCTTCTTCTGCGATTGCTAACGTCAGCATCGCCTCAAATCCTTTAGACGCATAGTAAAGAGCCGCTCCGGGGCCCGGAGCAAAAGCTGCAGTGGAAGCGACATTAAGGATAAATCCTCTCTTCATCACTGTCAGAGCCAAGCGCGTCAATTGAGTTGCCGAATGGACATTCAGGTTCAAAAGGGCTCCATCTTTTTCTTCTGTCCCCTCACGAAAACGCCCGAAAAAGGCCGCTCCGGCATTATTGATCCACATTTCCGGCATAATTTTCTTTTCTCTTAAAAAATGCGCGATCTCAAACGAAGCTTTTTGGGAAGAGAGATCGGCAGACAGTGTTTCAACACGGCTTCCCCCCTCTTCCTTTAAAGAGCGCGCCGCTTTTTCAAGGGTTTCATTGTTTCTTGAAATCAAAACAAGGTCATACCCTTTCAGAGCGCATTCCCGGGCCAAAGCCAGCCCCAGCCCCCGCGAGGCCCCTGTGATTAATGCCCATTTTCCTTTTACGGCTGACATCTTCGGCATGGAGACAATCCTTCCATATAAGCTTCTTTTTTTGAAAAAAAGAGGCGAACATTCTTTGTTTTTATATTTTGCGCCCAGGGGCATCGGGGCCGGTGAAAGACGTTGGAATTGTCGGACGAGATATAGATCTCTTCGGTTTCCACAAGTTTCAGACGCCATAACCCTATTCTGAGCAGTATGGCTTTACGCTGAGCAAGCAAAAACTCTTCCTGATAACTTTCCTGTTTATCAAAAAAATAGGTATGGGCCAGCCCTTCATGCAGAAGGGCTTCATTGACAAAGAGTTTTTTGCCCTTCTCCATGACAAAGACATAGGCCAAGAGGCGCCCGTAACGGTCTTTTTTTTCAGGCCCGTATTCCAAAAATACTGTTTTCCCCAAAACTTTTTTTCGGCAGAAATCTTTGGCTTTGGCATAATACTCCTGCCGTTTTTCAGGTGTATCAATGCCCAAAAGGCGGACAAATTGTCCCGTATCAAGCTGAATCGTATCCCCGTCCGCCACAAATGTCACGCGGGCTTTTGTGGGAAGAGAATCCCCGAAAAGCGATAAAGGAAGGATGAAAAGCAGAACAAAAATAAATAAACTAAAGGACTTTTTGATCATAACGGCAATACTCCTTAAGGCCGCATTCAGCACATCGGGGCTGCCTTGCCATACATCGATAACGTCCGAAAAGAACCATCCCGATACTGAGTACGGTCCACTCTTCGCGGGGAAATATTTTCATCAAGTCTTTTTCAATCACATCAGGGCTCCCGGAATCCGTCAGGTTTAAGCGGAAGGAGACCCTTTTGACATGAGTATCCACGACAATGCCGCAAGGTTTTTGAAACCAGGCGCTGAGGATCACATTTGCCGTTTTTCTCCCGACCCCGGGCACTTTGACGAGCTCTTCCATGGTATCCGGTACCCGGCATCTATGATGTGAACAGAGATAACGGGCAGCCCCGATGATGTGTCTGGCTTTATTCTTATAAAAACCTGTGGAATAAATCAAACTTTCCAAAGTTTCAGAGGACATATGAAGATAATCGTCAATATCAGGATACAGAGCGAAGAGTTTTTGTGTGGTTGAGTTGACCCGTTCATCGGTACATTGCGCCGAAAGGATGACAGCGACTAAAAGCTGCCAGGCGTTTGTATAGGAAAGTTCAACATGAGGATCACCAAAATACTTTGAAATTTCATCAAGCAGGGCCGTGCGGATCGTTTTCTTCATAAATAAAAAAGGGGGAAGTCGTTCACTGTCTTCCCCCTGTTGCTCATCTCTTTTAAACCCCTGATCAGGTCTCGTCAGCCGGTTCTTCTGTGTCAGCCACAGCGGTGTCCGGTTCTTCAGAGGCTTCAACAGCTTTTTCTTCTTTTTTCTTTGTTGTCTTGGCCTTTGTTGTTTTGGCTTTTGTTGTCTTCTTTTTTTCTTTTTCTTCAGGTTCAGAAGCCAAGTTGTCGACAACGTCCTGCTCAATGACATCTTTCAAGCTGACCTTGTCATGGTTTCCTGATTCGCCTTTGATCTCATCCAGGATCTGTTTTTCCGTATCCTGTTTTAAGGCTTTGATGCTGAAGTCGATTTTTCTTTCGTTTTTCTGGATCTTAATGATTTTGACTTCCATCTCATCACCGATATTCACGACATCTTCGATCTTTTCCACGTGTTTGGTGTCCAATTGAGAGATGGCCAGGAAACCTTCGACACCGTTCTCCATTTTGCAGATCGCATTATTTTTAGTGATCTTGGAAACAGTGACCGTCACCACATCGCCGACTTTAAAGCCGCTCATCATCTCATCCCAGGGATTGGGCAGTGTCTGCTTGATACCCAGGGCGACTTTACGCTCATCTTCGTTGATTTTCAATATCATGACTTTTACAGTATCCCCGACATTCAAAACATCCTGGGGTTTTTCAACACGCTCCCATGAGATATCGGAAACGTGAAGCAACCCTTCGATCCCGGGAGTAATTTCAATAAAGGCGCCGAAATCGGTGATGTTTTTGATCTCCCCTTCGACAATATCCCCTTCATTGAAGTCATCTCTGATCTTTTCCCAGGGATCGCCGTCTACCTGTTTGATGCCCAATGAGACTTTATGATTTTCAACATCCATTTTCAAAATCATGACTTCGATCTTATCCCCTTCATTAATGATCTGGGCCGGAGTCTTGATGTTCTTTTCCCAGGACATCTCTGAAATATGAACAAGCCCCTCGACACCGGGAACGATCTCGACAAATGCTCCGTATTCCACGATGGACACAACCGTTCCTTCGACGACATCGCCGTCTTTGAATTTCTCTTCCAGAATATCCCAGGGATTTTTTTCCATATCTTTTAAACTGAGGGAAATGCGATTGTTCTTCTCATCATAGTCCAGGACCTTGACATTGACATCTTCGCCTACAGACAGGACATCACTGGGATGATTGATCTTTTTCCATGTAATATCATTCATATGAAGCAGGCCGTCAATCCCGCCTAAATCAATAAAGGCGCCGAAATTTGTGATATTCTTAACACGACCGGGCAAAATCGCTCCGGCATGGATTTTGTTGTCCAACTCCTCTTTGACCTTTTTCAGGCTCTCTTCCAGGATAACCCGGCGGGAGACAACAATATTACGTCTTTTTTTGTTCATCTTTAAGATCTTTACGTCGATCTTCTCGCCCACGAAAGCATCCAGGTCTTTGACAAGTTTGACATCCAGCTGAGATGCCGGCAGAAAGGCCGGGACACCGATATTGACGATGAATCCGCCTTTGACACGTTTTTTGATGGCCCCGGAGATAACCATATCCTTATGATATTTATCTTCCAGAATACCCCAGGCTTCAATATAATCAGCCTTGATTTTTGACAATTTGACCAGGCCTTCCTGATCATCTGTCGATTCGAGAAGAACCCGGACATTGTCCCCTTCCTGAAGTTCGTCTGAATTGTGGAATTCATTCAGGGATATGATGCCTTCGGCTTTATAGCCGATATCCACCAAGACCTCATTCCCCATGATCTTAACGACGACGCCGTCCACGACGGATCCGGGCCTGAGATCTTTGAAGGAAGCCGCGTACAGCTCCTCCATGGTCATTTCATCATGCTCAAGTTCTTCATGTTTTTTGTTTTCTTCCAACATAGTGTTTTACCCCCCAAAATAAGTTTTTAGCAGGACAATCAGCTCTCTGATAGTAGTATCAGGGGTTGAAGCTCCCGCAGTTATCCCGATTGTATCATAGTTTGTGAGTTCGTCAACTCTAAGTTCATCAGCTGATTCCACGAGGACAGCAGGTTTGACAGCGCTGACGATCTCAAAAAGTTTCCTCGTATTGGCGCTGTTCCTTCCCCCGACAACGATCATGAAATCAGTTTCTCCGGCTAAGCGCCGGGCATCTTCCTGGCGCTCTTTGGTCGCCAGGCATATGGTATTATAGATGCGGCTTTCGACACTGCTGCTGACAATCTCGGCACAGAAAGATGAAAAAGCTTCTCTGTTCCTCGTCGTCTGTGATACCACACCCGCTTTCTGCAGTTCGCTTTGTCCTATTTCATCCGCATGGCTCATAATAAACGCACTTTTATCCGTATAAGAGAGAATCGAGCGGACTTCCGGATGCTCTTTTTCTCCAAAAATAATGACTTGATACCCTTCCTTATAGAGCAACTCCGCTTTTTCCTGAGCATTTTTCACAAAAGGACAGGTAGTGTCAATGACCTTTATCCCCCGCATCCGGGCTTTTTCTTCTTTTTCTTTTTCTACACCGTGTGCCCTGAAAAGAACAGCCTCTCCATCGGGAATCTCATCCAAAGAGGAGACAACTTTGATACCCTTCTTTTCTAACTCCGCTACAACAAGCGGGTTATGGATCAAAGGCCCGAGGCTGTAAAGAGGCCCTTGGGAAGCCGCTTTGCAAGCCATGTCCACGGCACGCTGGACCCCGTAACAAAAGCCGGCGAAGGGAGAGACCTTTATTTCCACGTCATTGCCCCTATCACATCTGTGACGGCCCTGCCCAAAGCTTTATAACGCTCTTTCTCGTCTAACTTCTGAAAATGGTTTTTATTGATGCAAAAGGCACCCCCATAAAGGATCCTGAAGCTTCTCCGTTTGCCTTTTCTCTTTTCTGTCCAGAGGCGAACCGGGACAACCGGAGGATATCCTGTGCTGTCCAGAAGGAATCCGATTCCCGGCTTTCCCGGGCGGACATCATCGTCCCGGCTGCGTGTCCCCTCTGGGAAGAGAAAGACGCATCCTTTATTTTTCAGTATCTGCTGCATGGCCGTAAGGCTTTTCATATCAAAGACAGCCCTGTTCACCGGGAAAGACCCCACAGCTTTTAAGATAGCTGCAGCCAGAGGGTTTTTAAAAAGCTCTTTCTTCGCCATATAATAAAAGGTCTGAAAGGAGAGGACCCCGATCATCGGCGGGTCATAAACAGTCCTATGATTAGAGGCAACAATGACAGGGCCTTGTCTCCACCGGGGGCGGGTATAGGCGAGTTTCATACGGAAAACAATAAAGAAAAAAGGGATGAGAATAAGACGGGCCAGGTTTTGGGTAAAAGTGACAACGTGTTTCGATATCATTCTTCAATATGAGAGAGAATCTCTGCGACGACCTCCTCCAAAGACAGATTTGTCGTATCAATCACGACGGCATTTTCAGGGATGGTGAGGGCTCCCCAGGGACGTTTTTTATCGGCATTGTCTCTGCGGATAATATCTTTTTGGATCTCATCCAGGGTTGGAGGCGTGGTCTTTTGAGCCAGCTGTTCATAACGGCGACGGGCCCGCTCCTCCACAGACGCATCTAAATAAAATTTATAAGAAGCTTCCGGAAAGACGACGCTCCCTGTATCCCGCCCCTCCAGAACCAAGCTTTGCCCTTGGGCAAAAGAGCGCTGTTTTTTAATCAAATGCCTCCGCACCTCCTTGATCGCAGCGACCTTGGAGACTTCTTTGTCGGCTTCAGGAGTACGTATTAATGCCGTCATATCACGCCCGTTGACCATAATCCGCTTTTCTCCGTCTTCGGAATAAATGATCTTGAAATCCATGGTCCGGGCCACATCCACAGGGTCTTTTTTTTGAGACACTGCCAATATCCCTACACTTCGGTACATGGCTCCGGTATCCAGATAACAGATTTTCAGGGCTTCGGCCACATGACGAGCCACTGTGCTTTTCCCGGCTCCGGCAGGGCCGTCAATAGTCACAACAAAAAACTTCATGAGCACAATATACGCTCCCCACAGCGTTTCGGCAAGGTTTTAAAACACACTCTGCATTTTTTTATTCGAACTGCCCTTCCTCGTAATAACGCTCAAATTGCTCTGAAGAAAAATCAGTCTCTTCCACAATATACTTCATAAAATGACGCAGACGGCTCATTGTCACTTTATGAAGGTAATGCTCGATAATGCAGGCGTCTTCTTCAGCAATATTCAACGGGACTTTTAAGATCTTTGTAAAAAAACTCATAATCAACACATGGCGCTCATAAACGCTTTGGGCGTATTCTTTGCCTGCCGGAGTCAATTCGATATAGCCATAATGCTCATGGCGAACAAGCCCGTTATCTTCCAACCCCCTCATGGCTTTGATGACAGAGGGATTGCGTACCTTTAAAAAGGCTCCGACATCTTTAACACGGACGACCTTTTTGTTTTTGGCAATGACATAGACAGCTTCCAGATAGTCTTCCATACTTTTTGAAAGTTTCATGACGCTCCTTTACAAAATCTCTCCTAAGAGAAGGGTCCGTGGCTCTCCACGGTCTGTTTCTATGGACAACGAGAGGTCAGCGTTGACACCTTTTATCAATCCCCTCACATTTCCCGAGGGGGTCTTGATCATCGCCATCTTCCCCTTATGCCAAAGCCATTGATTCAGAGAAGATACGACTTCGCGGCGGCTCATAAAGCTTTGAAAAAGAAGAGTCCATTCCTGAAACAAAGAGGCTGCCCCGATGGGCTCAGGCAGGCCTGCCTGCCGCAGCGTCACTGCTTCAGAAGGCACATTTTCATTATCCACATTGACTCCGATTCCCACAAGGACAACTCCGCTTCCACTGATTCTCATAAAACGGCTCAGAATACCGCCTAATTTCTTCTCTTCCTTATAGATATCATTGGGCCATTTTAAAGCCAGCCCTCTGATGCCCTTAGCCATCAGGCTTTGATGAGCCTGTACAGCGCATTTCAACGGAAAAAGCAAGGCCTCCTGCCGGGTAGAACAGCTGAATGCAGCCGTCATATAAAGCCCGCCTTTTTCAGAGGCCCACACTCTCCCCCGACGGCCGCGGCCGGCCGTCTGCTCATCAGCGCGGATAAAAAGAGGCAATTGCCCGGTTCCATTCTCCAAAAGCCACTCTTTAGCGCTTTGATTGGTCGAAGGGAGGCTTTCCACCTCAAGCACGATCATTTTTCTTCCTTGAAAAAAAGAGCATAGTCTTCAGGCGCCAGCCGGATCACACGTCCTTCCCTGTTGACAAAAGCATGCCGGGTATAGCCTTCCGCCAGAAGCGCATCATTTCTTTTGAGATGGTATTCAAACAGAAGTGAAGAGCGTGTCCTTTTTTTCACATGACAGTGGATCTCCAACAGGTCATCATAACGAGCCCCTTCTTTATAATGGCAACAGGCTTCATTTACAGGAAGGAAAATCCCCTTTGCCTCCATCTCCCGGTAAAGGACTCCTCTTTTTCTGAAATACTCATTGCGCCCGATCTCAAACAAACGAAAATAATTGGCATGATACATCACGCCCATCTGATCCGTATCACCGTAAATCACACGATAAAGGCATTTTGATTCCATAGGTCATCCTTTAAATTATCTCAATCTAACTTTGTTATACATTTAAAAGGCTAAAATGTCAAGAGAAAAGACCGTAGGCGGCCGTTTCGGTGATAATGCTTTTGACCGGCGTATCATGTTTTTCGACAGGCAGAGATTCGGTCATTTGATAATCAAAAGCCGGTGCAAGCGTCAATGCTTTCTTTTGAGAAAGAAACCTGTCGTAGAAACCGCCGCCGTATCCCATGCGGTTTCCCCTTTTGTCATAAGCGACCCCCGGGACAATAATAAGATCGACAGTGCCCTCATACAGCGACAGATCTGTCCGCGGCTCTTGCATATGAAAGGATGTGGATTCCAGGTCTTCAAATGATTTGACCTGATAATGAGCCAAAGCCTTTTCTTCGAAGAGAGTGCGGGGCATGACTACTCTTTTCTTTTGCTTCCAAAGAATTTCGATAAGTGTTCGGATATCCACTTCGTTGTTGATAGGAAAATAAACATGGTAGGTCTCAAACTCTAAAATTCTTTTGATCTGCAGGATCTTTTCCACAATCGTGCTGCTTTTTCCCCGCCATTCTTCCGGTGTCATCTGCCTGCGGCGCATCAAAATATCGTGACGCAAAAAAGACTTTTCATTCTTCTTTTCCATAGAACACGTCTTTCCCGCGAAAGGTTCGGAGTTTATACCGGCTGCCGGATTTCTGGAGCCGATGGGAGGGGCCCAAGAGGACTTTCCCTAATCCGCCGGGCAGGTCTATTGCCAAATAGGGCAAAGCTAACCCTGAAATATGGCCTTGGAGATTGCGAAGCAAATCCACACTCCGGGTCAGTTCCACCCAAAAGTGGGTCACACCGCGGACCAGGTCGCATTGATGCAGATAGTAAGGTTTGACACCTCTTTGCAGAAGCCCCATGAAAAGATGATAGAGCGTTTCTTCGCTGTCATTCACCCCTTTTAAAAGGACACTTTGATTCATAAGAAGAAATCCCATGCGGCGCATGTCATCCAGAAGTTCATCTCCCAGGGGGGACCATTCCTGAGGGTGATTGTAGTGAAGCATCAGATAAAGCGGTCCCCTTTTCCTGAGTTTATTCAGCATATTCCGCTTTACGCGTTCGGGATCGACTACGGGAAGCCGCGTCCCGATCCTGATGATTTTCAAAGACGGGACCTCACGGAAACGAGCCACAATTTCATCCAAATACGCTCCCGGGAGCAGAAAAGGATCTCCACCGGAGATAATAATATCTTCGATTTGTTTTTCTTGACAATACCGGGCGGCCTCTTTGACCTCTTCCACAGAAGCCACAGAGGGCGCTTCTGTCCAGCGGCGTTTCCGCATACAATGACGACAATGCGAGGCGCAGCTGTTATTAGCCAAAAACACAGCCCGTTGAGGATAACGGTGAATCAGCCGGGGAGCCTTTGTCTTTTCTTCTTCACAAAATGGGTCCGGCGAATGGTTGTCCTCAATCTCCCGTCCGTCCGGTGCAAGCTGTAAAAAAACAGGGTCGCTCATATTTAAATGGCGGACAAGACCAAGATAGTATTCGGTCGTTTTGAACGGGTATATCGCGGCTGCTGACCGGGCAGCTCCGGAAAGTTTAAAAGGAAGGAGGGAATGGTCATCCGTGATTAATCGTGACATTCAAGCAGCAGACCCAAGGTATCCCGGAGTTTTTCCAATTCTTTTTTATCAATACCCCGGCTTAACTCTTCCACATAACGGACACGAGCCCTGATAACCGAGATTACTATTTTTTCACTTTCTTGTGTGAGGTCAATGAGAATTTTTCGCTTATCCTGTTCATCTTTGCGTTTAATGACTAATCCCGATTCTTCCATGCGGACGATCATTTCGGAAATAGTGCTGGGGGCCAGGACAAGACGTTCACACAAATCCTTCAGGCTTTGAGGACCCTGAAAATAGACCGTGACAATGATATTGAACTGAGAGTCCGAAATGCCGAATTTGGCCAGCTCTCCGCGTCCGTAACGGAAAAGCTTGATATAAAAACGACGGAACGCCAACTCCAATTGGGAATAAATGGTTTCTTCACTCATGAGCGGCCGTCCTTTTCAATCATATTGGGTTTGACTTCCCATACGCGTTCACAATAGCGGCATTTGACTTTGACTTTTTCCTTTTCCACAACATCAAAAGATGTTTTGACTTTTTCCAGGTTTGTAATGCAATTAGGGTTCATACATGTCAAAAAACCCTCAATGGTGTCGGGAACATCGATGGAACGTTTTTCGACGACTGTTCCCCCTTTGATAATATTGATTGTCGCTTGGGGAGCGACTAAAGCGATCTTGTCGGTCTCTTCCTTTTTTATGACTTTATGCTCATATTTGATCAAATCCTTTTTCCCTGTCCGGCGTGAGTCGAAATTCAATCCGATGGAAATGATCCCTTCACTCACCTGTCCTAAAATGTCCAAAACTAAAAGTCCTAAAGGAGACGGAATATGATCAATAACAGTTCCCTCTTCAATCTTAAAGACACGGTAACTTCTATCTCCGCTCATGTCCCCCTCCTTTACCGGATCGTCCCTAAAGCCAACCCCAAAAGAGCCTGGCGTACAGGAACACCGTTATGGGCCTGTTCAAAATAGATGGCCCGCTCATCTTCATCGATTTCTTCTGCGATCTCATCCACACGAGGCAGAGGATGCATAATATAAGTCGAATCCCCCAAGAGCTGAATACTCTCCTTATCCAAAATATAGGAACCCTTCACCCGCTCATACTCCATAGGGTCAAAAAAACGCTCTTTCTGAATCCGTGTACAATAGAGAAAATCAAGATCCCCGGCTTTCTCATCCAGGACATCCCATTCCATAAATTCAATTCCTTTCGTTTTCAAAAAGTCAGTATAATGCTCAGGCATTTTCAATTCCTGGGGGGAAATAAAGGCGAGGCGTACATCAAAAAACGAAAGCGCCACCAGCAGAGAATGTGTCGTCCGCCCGTATTTTAAATCCCCCATCAGGCCGATCGTTTTACCGTCTATGGAGCCTTTTTTCTCCATCATCGTGAAAATATCTAAAAATGTCTGTGTGGGATGCTGATTCGCTCCGTCTCCGGCATTGATAATCGGGACATCGGCCACTTGGGAGGCTCTGCGCGCGGCCCCTTCGATCTTATGGCGCATGACGATGGCGTCACAATACCCCGTTACGGTTTTTATGGTGTCGGTCAATGATTCCCCTTTTTGTGTGGATGAAGAGGCTGAGGAAGAAAAACCGAAGATCTGCCCCCCCTGCTGAAGAACAGCCGATTCAAAAGAGAGTCGTGTCCGTGTTGAAGGTTCGAAGAAAAGGGTAGCAACGGTTTTCCCGCTTAACAGGCCTTTGTGTTTTCCTGCTTTGACTTCACCGGACTTTTCCATGAGATAAAGAATCTCCTCTTTATTCATGTCACTCAGAGAAATAAAGGATCTTCCTTTAAAATCAATCCCCATAGGTTACCCCTTTCTGCGGTTTATCCTTATATTCTTTATAAAAGAGAATAATGAGTAAAATCCCGATGAAGATGAAAGAGTCCGCGGCGTTGAAAACAGGCCAACGGGTTTTGGCATTGATTCCGAAATCCAAAAAGTCCCGGACACTGTTAAAGCGGATCCTGTCCAGAATATTGCCGATGGCCCCGCCTAAAATCAACCCGTAGGCTGCCAAGACCACAGGTTTTTGCCGGGTGATTCCCCTGAATGCAAAGATCAACGTCACCACCACAATGAGAGAAACAAAAAGCAGCAATGAAGAGAAACCCTGAAAGATCCCGAAAGCGATCCCTGAATTCTTCAAATAGGTCAGGCGGAAAAATTCTCCCAGAACAGAAAACGACTGATGAAGGCCCATGCGGGCTGAAATCCATTCTTTACTCACAATATCGATCACCAGAGCGGCAAAAAAAGCCGCGGCGATGATCACATAATTATTTTGCCTTATTTTTTTCATATTCACTTTTACAGGACACACATCTTACGGCGTAGGGCATGACATCCAGCCGTTCATCGGTAATCCGGGCTCCGCAATCCTGACAGATGCCGTAAGTCCCCTCCTCTATCCGCTTCAAAGCAGCATCAATAGCGGCCAAAATGATCTCTTCTGAATTTTTTAATTTAAAACCCAACTCCGCTTCTGTGAGAGAATCTGCAATATCAGCCAGATGAATCGGATAAGCCGAATCCCCGTATTCCTTCGCACTGGAATGATGAATATGCTGATCTTCTATGGAATCCAGATCATTTAAGATACTCTTTTTCAAATCACTTAATACGTTTTTATAATGTTCAAGACGATCTTTCTTCATATCGTTTTCACCTGCCTTCTTCCATGACACGGACACATCGGGCACAGAGCTCCGGATATTTATCGCTTTTCCCAACTGTAGAGGAATATTCCCAACAACGGGAACACTTCTCATGAGGTGATTTTTCAGCCGCTATATAGAGGCCGGGCCATTCTTCACCGGGAATCATCCCGTCTCTCTTTTCCATGAGAACCGAAGAGACAATATTCATTCTGCGCAGATCGTCAAGATGGCTGCCCAAGAAAGAGTTGTCCTCTTCGTTCTCTGTATGGAGGTAGACATAAGCGTCTAAGGAATGGCCGATCTCACCTGAATTTCTCTTGTTTTCCAACACTTTGCGTATATCATCCCGCAGAGCCGTAAGCCTGCCCCATTTTTCAGAGAGGCCGGGTTCTTCGGGGCAACGGATTTCAGGCCATTGGGAGAGATGCACGCTCTCTTCCAGGGGGGCCGTCTCTTTCAGATAACCCCATATCTCTTCTGCCGTAAAAGGAATGACAGGAGCCAGGATTTTGGACAGAGCCAGCAACGTATCCCAGATAACCGTTAAGGTCGCCCTGCGGCTCAGCCATTCTTTTCCGTCGGCATAAAGATTGGATTTGCTTCCGTCTAAATACGAGGAAGAAAGTTTGACAGTGCAATAGTGATGAACCGTGTGAAAGACTTTGTGAAATTCAAACTCTTCATAGGCTTTATCGACTGTCTTCACTAATGCCTTTAATTCCTGCATCATAAAACGGTCGATTTCGGGCATCTCTTCATAAGAAATGCGCATTTTTTCCGTATCAAAGCCGTCAAGGACACCTAACATAAAACGCATGGTGTTTCGGATCCGACGATAGGCCTCCGCCATTCTTTTCATGATCTCGGAGGAAAGGGGAACATCATTCTTATAATTTTCCGATGCGATCCATAGGCGCAAGACATCGGCTCCGTACTCTTTGATGACATCCTGGGGGTCTACTCCGTTGCCCTGGGATTTGGACATTTTCCGCCCTTCGCCGTCGACAATAAAGCCGTGAGTCAGCACAGTTTTAAAAGGGGCTTTGCCCTGCTCTGCTGTGCTCAGAGTAATAGCACTGTTGAACCAGCCGCGATGCTGGTCAGATCCTTCAAGATAGAGGTCGGCCGGCAAGCTCAGCGACTCTTCTTTTTCCACGACGCTTTTATAACTGGAACCGGATTCAAACCAGACGTCCAGAATATTCATATCTTTTTCCAGCCCCTTATGGCCGCAGGAGGGACAACTATTGGAAGCGCCCAGAATCTCCTCCTCAGTGTGGGTAAACCATCCGTCCGACCCTTCCCGGGAGATAAACTCAACAGCTTTTTTCATCATCGTCTCATCGGTGGCATATTGAGAACATTGAGGGCAGTAAAACATGGTAATCGGGACGCCCCATATCCGTTGACGTGAAATGCACCAATCGGGACGGTCCTGAACCATCCCCCTGATACGGTTTTCGCCCCATTCGGGGACCCATTGCGTCTTCCCGATCTCATCTAATATTCTCTTTCGCAGCTCTTTATGGTCGATTTTTACAAACCATTGTTCTGTCGCCCGGAAGATGACCGGCTTTTTACACCGCCAGCAATGAGGATAAGAATGGGAGATCTCTTTGGAGGCGACAAGAGCCTTTTTCTCTTTCAAAAGTTCAATAAGAGGCTGATTCGCCTGAAAGACACTCATCCCCTTCATCAACGCAAACTCATCGGTGAACCGTCCGTCATCATCGACGGGGTTTAAAATGGGAAGGTCATTTTTCAACCCGGTGATATAGTCTTCCTGGCCATGGCCGGGAGCCGTATGGACACAGCCTGTCCCGGTATCATCTGTTACATAATCGGCTAAAACGATGCGGCTTAGGCGTTCTTCAATAAAGGGATGACGAGCCCGGCGCCCTTCCAGGTCTTTTCCGGAATACCGTTTCTGAACCGAGTATTCAGAAATACCGACGTCGTTCATCATACTTTCCAAAAGAGGCTCTCCCAGTATCCAGCGTTCCCCTTTGACTTCTACTTCCACATAAGTGAAATCGGGGTGAAGCGCAATGGCCACATTGGCCGGCAATGTCCAGGGTGTCGTCGTCCAGATAATATAAAAAAGGCCTTCGTTTTGTTCATCTTCAAATTTCACATAAATGGAGGGAGAGACATGATCACGGTACTCGATCTCCGCTTCAGCCAAAGCCGTGTTGCAATGAGAGCACCAATAGACCGGTTTCTTCTGCCTGAATATGTATCCGTCCAGAACCATACGGGTAAAGACCTCGATAATCCCTGTTTCGTAGCTCCGGTTCAATGTCAGATAAGGGCGGTCCCATTCGCCGAATATCCCCAGGCGCTCAAAATCTTTGCGCTGTTTTTCAACAAACTTCAAGGCATAATTACGGCATTTTCTTCTGAATTCGGGAACAGACAAGGCTTCGCTTCCCGGCTGCTTCGCGACTTCCAGCTCAATAGGAAGGCCGTGGCAATCCCATCCCGGAATATACGGTGTCTGATACCCTTTCAGCCCTTTATACTTCAGGATAAAATCTTTTAAAGTCTTGTTTAAAGCATGCCCCATATGGATGACGCCGTTGGCATAGGGGGGGCCGTCATGGAGAATGTATTTCGCATTTTTCTCCCTTTGCTTCATCATCCTGCTGTAAAGGCCGTTATCCCTGCTCCATTGGGAAAGGATCTCCTTTTCCCGTACAGGTAAATTCGCACGCATGGGAAAGCCGGTTTTCGGCAGATTCAATGTCTCTTTATAGTCCAAATTCTCGTCCTCCTCAAAAGCCCGCTTTCCGGGCGATGTTTTTTTACCAGTTCAGGCCGTATGAGATCCGGTGAGCGGCCCCCATATCGCCATAAGGTGTATAGGCATAGTCAAGATGCCCTGTTAATTTTTTTATTGTCTCTCTGACCCCAAACCCGAAACTGATACAATCCACGATCTCATAATTTTCTTTATGCCGATAACCGGCCCTCAGAGAAAGCCAATCCGTCCAGAGATATTCCACGCCCCCTGAAAGAGTTACAGACTGTTCCCAGTACCCCTCGGCATCCGCCGTGAGAATCAGTTTATCCCGGAGCTCGTGATTTCTGAATGTATAGGAGATTCCGGCATTTCCGACCAGGGGCATGGGGAAATCTGCGCTGTCCTCCTTCATGGATATGCGGTCTGTGGAAGCATTCCGTACAGAAGCGGCGACTTTGATGCGTTTATCCATAAGAGAAATTTTGATCCCGCCGTTAAACCCGTAATTGAAAGCCGTGTACCCGTCATAACCGCCGTCCTGATAAATGCCTGTGATACCGGCCCCGATCATCATATTTTCACTGACGGGCACTCCGATTCCAAAACTCCCTGCAGCATTATAGTAATGAATCGTCTCTCCTGTAGCAAGACCGGTATTATCGATTTCATCCACAGAAAGATAAAACCCCTTGAGGGACACGGCAAAGACCATACCGAAATGCCTTTTGGCAAAGGCGATGTATTCTGCGCGCACATCGCCGTAGAGTTCATTATGTGAAAAGAAAAGCTCATAATGATCCACATCAGCCATACCAGCCGGGTTCATGGAAAAAGACTCCAACCCCGAAAGAAGGGAGATGCCCCCGCCGCCTAAGGCCAGGCTTCGGGCAGACATATTCAACCGAAGAAGCTGAGCACCTGTACGGCCCGTCCCTGTCGTCTCAAAGGCATGGGCCGAGACACCGATCAGAGCTGTGACAAGGATAATAGCAAGATACTTTTTCATAGAAGCTCCTAATTGATTATGATGATGCGGCCCTTATAGGTCTTATCCTCTGTCCCGGTTCCCGAAGGAAACTCCACTTCCAGCGCATAAAAATAAACTCCGCCGGCGACCATCCATCCGTTGTCATTATGCCCGTTCCAGGTCACTGTCCCTGTTGCAAGAAGGCCGGCATCTGTGACTTCGATATACCGGACCTGATCCCCGTTTAAATTATAAATCCTCAAGTCGGCCTTTACGGCATCAGTCCTCACATTGAAGTCGATACCGCCATTGGCTGAATTGTTCTCCCCGCAACGCCAGGGATTGGGATGCGGAAGCGGATCAACGGCATACAGCAGCCCGGTCATCATGATTATTGCAATGAAAAGAGCCAGAAATTTTGAAAAGAGTTTCAAAATCAACCTCCTTTGGTTTCAGATAGTACGTTTATTTCACACCTGTGTCAAGTTCTTTAATCACGCCTTCAATGATACGGGCTAAAGATCCGCCGCTTTTTTCTGTTGTCCGGACGACATCTGCGAAAGCCCCTTTATTCTTCTCTTTACCTCCGAATTTATTGGCAATGACAGAAAACCCTAAGACCTCCATCCCGCAATGGACGGCAGCGATGACTTCCGTGACAGTAGACATTCCCACAGCCTGAGCGCCCAGAATCTTGATCATGCGGTATTCGGCATCGGTTTCCATGGAAGGGCCCTGAAGGCCCAGATAGACACCCTCACGAAGGGGGATCTGTAATTTTTGAGCGACGACACGGGCCTTGTCCTGCAATGCCTTCGTGTAGGCCTCTCCCATTTCGGGGAAGCGTACTCCCAGTGTGTCATCGTTGGGCCCGCGTAAAGGGTTGAAACCCGTAAAATTGATATGATCGGTAATAAGCATGATATCTCCCGCTTCAAGCCGACTGCCGACTCCGCCGGCCGCATTGGATACGATAAACCGGGAGCAGCCTAATAAACGGAACACCCGAACGGGAAAAGCGATCTCCTGAGGCGAATACCCCTCGTAGAGATGAAATCGCCCCTGCATGAACAACACATTCTGCGAACCGATACGGCTGAGCGAAAGCATACCCTTATGGGACCCTACTGTAGAAACAGGAAACCCGGGAATATCATGATAGCTGATCTCCGCTAAAGTATTCCCCTGCTCAGCCAAATGACTTAACCCCGTTCCCAGAATTACACAGATATCGGCTTTGTCAAAACCTTTGTGTTTCAAAAAAAGCGCTGTTTCGTTGTAATCTTTCATGATGGCCTTTCTTCAATCCTGTCCGACAGCTCAAAAAATGAAATTAATGACCAATATCAGGACCCACCGGGTAAACACCATTAATGCAACAGCCACAAGTGGCGTGAAATCCAGCCCGATCTTATAGGGAGGGAAAAGGCGCCGTAAGGGAATCAAAACCGGCTCTGTGAGGAAAATCAGGTTCTCCATAAAAAAATTGTTCCGGGGTACAGCGAACCAGGAAAATAAAGCTCTGAGAATGATCATAGCCACCCAGATATGCATAAACATATTGACCAGCGCTTCCAGCCCCCGGCCCAGATTTTCCATAAAAGAGACGGCGTCTCCCAGAAGCCCGCTCAGCAGTGTCATAATAAAAGCGCTCAGCAAGACCACTCCAAGAAGGCCTATAAAAGGTGTATAATCCCTTTTTTTCCCGGATAGCCGGGGAAAGAGTTTCCTCCACGGAGCGATAATAGTATCACTCACAAAATGAATGACTCTTGCGAATTCTCCGTAAGCGTAGGGGCCGCGCATAAGAATAAAAAAATCCGCAATAAAGATAAAGGTAAAGAGATAGAAAAAGTAAGTCACAAAGGAGGCGGCCATGTAGACCAGTCCGCCGAAAAGAGACTTTTCGGGATTATCAAAGATCCAGAAAAAAGAATAGAGGCTGAAAAATATGACGGTAACATACAGCGCCCTGAGGTCATGCTTATACTGAGTGACCTTTTTATGCCCGAAAAGGCGCAAGACGGGCTCTGTGGCGTAATAGATCACTTTATACAGACGGTTGAAAATAATCTGTTTGCGGAAAGGGACAAACAGCCTGATCACAAAGAACATGATATAGGTGTTCAGAAGGATCACAATAAGATTAAGAGAATAGGTAAACCGCACAATATGCATTAAGCCCCCCTCTCTCCGAACAGCGCAGTGCCGACACGGATCAAATTGCTTCCTTCTTCCACGGCAATGGGATAATCCTGGCTCATTCCCATGGAAAGCCACTCTATCGAAATATTTTTCCCGTCATTCCATGAGCGGAAGCGTTCATATAACCGATAAGCTTGGGCGGCTTTTTTACGTACGAGCCCCTTGTCCTCCGTCAAAGGCAGCATCACCATCAGGCCGGTAACACGGGCGATTTCACATTCATGGGCCGCTTCAAAAAGCTCTTCCGCTTTATCAGGGTCATACCCGTACTTCGACTCTTCTCCCGAAACATTGATTTCAAAGAAAAGATCCATTTCCCTGCCACGTTTAACCGCTGCCAAATCAATAGCCCGAAGCAAATCGATGCTGTCAACAGACTGAATACAGGAAAAAAGGCCGAAGATGTATTTTATCTTATTTTTTTGCAGATGGCCGATAAAATGACGTTCCGCCTCAGGAATATGCGGATATTTTTCCCTGGCTTCCTGGATCCGGTTCTCTCCGACCATATCCACCCCGCCGGCCAAAACTTCTTTTATCTCCTCAAGAGAGCGTGTCTTCGTTGCAGCACATAAAGCCACAGAACGGCTCAATCCCTTCTGAGCCTTGATGCGTTCCACATCTTCACGAACCCTTAAAATATTATCTCTGATACTCATAATCCAACCTTTTCTTTTAATTCGCATTCCCTAACTTTATTCTAAGTCAACATAGAGAAAATTCAAGTCAATTTTAACAGTTCTCCTCCTCATTTCCGCTGTTTTCACCGCTTTTCTTAAAAGAAAGCCCTTCTGATGCAGACAAAGCCTTTCTATACCATTTAAAAGCTTCTTCTGTGAAGAGGACAAAACGTATTTGCCTGACATAGGCCAGCTTGGATATAAGAGCCGTAACACTTCCCACGGCAACGGGAGCCGCTTTCTCCAGGGGATAGGAGAAGACGCCTGTTGAAATGGCAGGAAAAGCGAGGGAAGGGATCCGATGCTTCTCCGCAATCATCAACGCCTTTTCATGGCATCGGGCCAGCAGAATATGCGAAGGCTCATCGATCCCGTATACCGGGCCCAGACAATGAATAACATAGCGATTGGGCAACCTGTACCCTTGTGTGATGACAGCATCTCCCGTTTTGAGCCGTTTCAAGCTGCGACATTCAAGAGCCAGTTCCGGCCCTGCCGCCCGATGAATCGCCCCGCACACCCCGCCTCCCGGAAGCAAATCAGCATTGGCCGCATTGACAACGGCCTCCATGTCGGGCTGATCCGTAATATCGCCTAAAACACATTCAATAACCGTTCTCTTTTCCGGACAGGACATAAAACCCCTTTCTGTTTAACTTAACCGAACGGCTCTTCTTTTTCAATCCTTAATCTTTTCAGAACAGACTCCCTTGTTGACTTTCTATCTTCTTTTCCTATACTCTGAGCATGTCCGGAACAAAGTTCTCTTTCCCGCTCTTCTTCAAGGGTTTCCTTATGGGACTGGCCGATCTTATCCCCGGGATTTCGGGGGGGACCATGGCCCTTCTTACCGGGATCTATACGCCGTTTATTGACGGACTCAGCGCATTGACATCCCTCTTTCACGGCCGGGCATCCTTTTCCCCGCACAGGCCCTTTCTTCTGACCCTGGGAGCCGGTATCATCGTCGCCCTGTTGACCGGGATCAAGGGCATGCATTATGCTTTGACGGCATATCCCGGGCCGACCTATTCCCTTTTTACAGGATTGATCCTTTTCTCCCTTCACAGGCCTTTAAGAGAATCCAGGCCTTTTTCATTCCTTCGTATAGGCACGTTGATCTCCGGGATGGCCGCAGCTTTTTTCCTGTCAGGGCTTCCGGTTCAGGAATCCGCATCCGCCTCTCCTCTGCTTTTTTTCCCGGCCGGCCTTTTAGCGGTTACGGCCATGATGCTTCCGGGCATCAGCGGCTCTTTCATTTTACTTCTTCTGGGGCTCTACGGGCCAGTGATCCGGTACAGCGATCAGGTGCTTTCCTCACTCTTTTCCTTTTTGAGCGGTACGACAACTTTTCCCCTTCTTCCCTTTTTCTCTCTTCTCGCCCTCTTCTCCGGAATTGCGCTCGGGCTTTTGACAGTCTCCAAAGGGATCAAGACGCTGCTTCACCGTGTGCCGGGTCTTACCATGGCCTTTTTGACAGGTTTTATCCTGGGAGCCCTGCGCAAGCCTTTTTCCCTTATCCGTGAAAATTTTTCGGGGGACAGAAAAGAACTTCTTGTTCTTATTATTTTTTTGATAATCGGCGGTGCCATCGCCCTGATCTTAAACGATAGGGAAAAAAAGAGAGATTACGAGAAAAGCCGTCCCTGAAAACGCCCTTCACGAACCATTGACTTGCGGATATCATCCAATATGCGGTCTTTTGTCATCTTCCAGCGAGGAGCCACTAAATGCCCGCTATGGTCTTCGCCTAAGACTCTGTGAACAACAATATCCGGACGCAAATGCTCCAAAGAAGCCATTAATGCTTCTTTGTACTCTGAATAGGAGAGCGGCTGATAATCCCCTGAAAGGTAGAGTTTGTGGAGAAATGTCCCTTCCAAAACATAAAGATGATGAAACTTGATCCCCTGTATGGGAAGACGGGAGAGACGCCGCACATTTTCAACCATCATCTCAAGGCTTTCCCCCGGAAGCCCCAGAATCATATGCACCGTGCATTTGATGTCTGTCTCCTTTAAGAGCTCTAAGGCCCGGAGAAAATCTTCATAGGTATGGCCTCTTTGAATGGTATCTAATGTCGCATTGAAAGTGGATTGCAATCCGTATTCCAGCCAGACATCATATTTCTCCGTGTAGCTTTGAATCAGCCCGATGATCTCGGAGTTTACGGCATCGGGCCGTGTTCCGATAATCAATCCGATAAAGGACAGAAGGGAAAGCCCTCTGTCGTAGACTTCTTTGAGATGCCGGGCCGATGCGCCGGTATTGGTGCCTTTCTGAAAATAGAGATAAAAATCTCTGGCTTTATGACGCTTTTCATAAAAATTTCTCAGCCTGATGATCTGTTCTTCCATACTCTCTTCGGGAGGCTTATAATAGCTGTTTTCACAATAAATGCATTTCCCGGCACAACCGAAAAAACCGTCCACAGAGATCCGGAAGGCTTTTGTATGGAAAGTGTCTCTGATATAACAGGTAAAAGTCTGATACGGACGCTGCATAGCCCTATCCTATCACAGAACAAAAAGAGCGCCACTTTTTTTCTCTTTTCCTTGCTTAAAACTGCACTTCTTTTATACTCCCGGTATGAGACATCACCCCTTTATGCGTGAGGCGTTGATAGAAGCCCTCAAAGCCTATTCAAAAGATGAAGTCCCCGTAGGGGCCGTGGTTGTCTGTGAAGGGCATATTATCGGACGGGGTCATAATCTCCGGGAATCAAGCCAGGATCCGACGACTCATGCTGAAATCATCGCTCTTCGCGACGCCGCCCAAACCCTGGGGACATGGCGGCTGGAGTCTTGTGACCTTTTTGTCACTCTGGAGCCCTGCCTGATGTGCGCCGGAGCGATCTCCCTGTCACGGATCAGAAAAGTCTTTTTCGGGGCCCCTGACCCGAAGGCCGGAGCTTTGTCTTCGTGCATGAGAGCCTTTGACCTTCCCTGGCTGAATCATCGCCCCGGTTTTGAAGCCGGGATCTCGGAGCAGTTCTGTTCCGCCCTGTTGAGCCGCTTTTTTGAAAAACTCCGGAAAACAAAAAAGAGCCGTCAGGAATAAACGCGTCAAACGTTTACCTTTTGACTGAAATAAAGATCCCCCCGAGAAGGAGGAAGATACCGGCCCATTGAAAGGGAAGAAGAGACTCGCCCAGAATCAGAAAGGCCAGTAAAGTCGCGAAAAGCGGCTCAGAAAGATAGATCATCCCTGCAACAGTGGGAGAAATCCTTTTTTGAATAAAAAACTGCATAGCAAAGGGGATGAATGTCCCGAACAGTGTGAGAAAAAGCAATGCTCCCAACACATCCCAACGCAGAAAGTCCTCTCCCCGGACAATCCCCCCGCTGAACAACAAGGCCCCCAACCCCATGACAGAGGTCACGGCAAACTGAAGGAAGACCAATGTAAAAGTATCGTGGAAACGGCCGTAATGGCTGATCAAAAATATCTGCAGGGCAAAGATCATCCCGCAAAACACGGTGATGATATCCCCTTTATTGAGATGAATCAAAACGCCCCCTGTAGAAAGAAGGTAGATCCCCGCCAGGCTCAAGACAAGGCTGACCGGCAATGTGCGGTTGATTTTCTTTTTCCAGCCCAGGTATTCCAGCAGAGGAACAAAGAGAATATAGACGGAGGTCATAAACCCTGAATTAGTGGCGGTGGTGTATTGAAGCCCGATCAATTGGAGAAACATGGCTGACCCGTTAGCCAGGCCGATAAAGAGCCCGGCTTTGACGGCCTTTTTATTCCACACCAATTTACGGCGGTAAAAGAAATAAAAGAGAAGTGCCGAAAGAGAAAAACGGGCAAAAAGAATAAACGCCGGCGAAAAATGAGGCAAAAGGATCTTGGAAAAGATAAATGTGCTTCCCCAGAGAAAGGTAATGACAAACAGCAGCCCGGTCATCTGTTTCATGTGGCGTCGCGGCCCTTAACGCGAATGCGGATATAGGGCTCCTGACCCGGTTCATTGACTCCTTCTCCTTCGCGGACATCGACAATAGCCCAAATGCGGTTTTTATCTGCAATCATAATGACATTGTCCCGGGCAACACGGGGGATTTTGAGATCATTCAAATACTTTTTGATTTTTTTTCTCTTGCCGCCTGAAGGCACAAAGAGATCACCTCTTCGCCGTGTCCGGGCACATAAGGTCGCTTTGTCGCACTCTTTTTCAGGGATCAAATACTCATTATCCCCGATCTGAAAAGGATAGGCTTCAACCCCCTCAACATACACAGAGATCCCGTAAGCGGGAATGTCATTCATCCCCCGGGACAAAGGAAAGGTATCCATTGAAAAAAACCCTTCCGGAGGATTAAAATAGAGGGACTGATAATTCAAATGCACCGTAAGATCTTTTGAAAGAGTAAGACGCTTCCCCGACTTTCCCCGCAGGAGCATCTCCTCTAAAAGTCCCATGTCGTGAAAAGAGAGGGTAAAATGAAAAACATCCCGAATAACGGCCCTGACCGCAGCTTTCGCCTGCATAAGAGAAAGGCCCCGGATATTCAGGACATACCCTGAATCATCAGCTTTGAAACGCTCTCTGACCATATCCTCAACAAAGGAAGAAAGCAATGCGCTGGACTCTTCTGTCAAAGTGCGAAAACGTAAAAAAGCTTCCCGATACCGGGGGTTGATCCGTTCCAACGCAGGAAGGACCTTATGACGTATCAGGTTTCTGTCAAAAGTCGTGACATTATTGGTCTGATCCATGCGGAAATCAATACCACGGCTTTTCAGCCATTCTAAAAGAGAGGGCGCATCGACCCTAAGCAAAGGGCGGATAATATTCCCCCTCACATCCCGTATCCCCTTTATGCCGTCCCAGCCGCATCCTTTGGCCAGCCTGAAAATAATGGTTTCGGCCTGATCGTCTAATGTATGGGCTGTTGCGATCTTATTGTAACCGTAAAGCGAAGCAAACCGACTGAGCACGGAATATCTCACACGGCGCCCGGTCTCTTCCAAAGACGATTTTTCAAGGAGCGCTAATTGCTTTACATTGACACGCTCTGCGTAAAAGGGGATCTTCAGAAAAGAACAGAGCTCCCGGCAGAAAGCTTCATCGCCGTCACTTTCTTCTCCGCGCAGGCGATGATTGATATGAGCCACCCCTATTTTTTTTATTCCGAGTTCGGCGCGGCATTCGATAAGCGAATGCAGCAGAAAAACAGAATCTTTGCCTCCCGAAAGAGCGACAAGGAGGGAATCGCCGGGGCTGATCAAATGTGAATCTTCATAAATCTTCTGAATATCCATATTTACTGGTCCAGAAAGATCTCCACGTCATTGAACATACGCTGACGGGCTGTCCAGCGGGACTCAGGGAACTCTTTGACCAGATCAGAGTAGCGTTTCATCTTGGCGTCCACATTATCCAGCAGATGAACCAGATAAGCCTCCATTGTCATGGGAAGCACAGCCGCTCCGAATTCCCGGGCCCCGTGATGGGAAAGGATGATATGCTGCAAAGGCAAAACTTTTTCTGAAGGGATTGCCTCCATTTCGGCAATCTGTCCCAAATACTCCGAACCCATAATGATATGGCCCTTCAGCTTTCCTTCATCGGTGATCTCGATAGAACCCATATCATTCTCATATTCCCATATTTTCCCCAGGTCATGGACAAGAATACCCCCGATGAGGATGTCCGGATTGATCAATCCTTCCGGGTAGACTTCCAACGTTTTTTTCCCTAACCGTGCGATAAAAAGAGAATGTTCCAGGAGTCCCGAAATATAATTATGATGATAGGTCTTTGCCGCAGGGGCATCAAAAAAGCACTCCCGGATGTCTTCTGAAAAAACGGCCCGAAGCAGACGGGCAATATCGTCATCTTTAATATGGAGCAAAAACTCATCGAATTCCTTGACCATGGACTCCCGGCTGTAAGGTGACCGGGGGAGATAATCTCTGTAATCGGCGTCCTCTAAAGGGTCCATTCGTCCAATGCGCAGCTGGACGATCCCGTTAAACTCGTCGACGATCCCATCGGCAGAGACAACGACTCCTTTTTTTTCCATGATAAGTTTATATGTGGCGGGAAAACGCCCGGCCCATAAAGAGCTGTTCCATATTTTTCCCGACAATCCTTCTTCTCCGCGGGTCAGCGTCAGATCGATATAAGAGTTCCCGTTTCGGTCGACCCTTTCGGACAGCTGTGTCACCAAAGCTTCCACAGTAACCCGTTTCCCTTTTTCCAATTTTAAAAACCCTTTCTCCATAACCCCTCCTTAGCCTCTAATGTAGCACAAAAGAAAAAAAAAGCCACTATCAGGAGAAACCGTTCAGATATGGGGAGGCCGCAAGCTGCAGATCTTTCGGGGTCTTAAACAAAAAGTCCGGATTTTCATTTGACAGCTCCGCCACATTCCGAAACCCCCACAAAACAGCCCATGAGGGAAGCCCGGCGGCCTTTGCTGTCCTGATATCGATCTCCGTATCTCCCACAAAAGGGGTTTTTGCCGGGTCCGTTCCCAAAAGACGCAGGACATGGCCGATCAGCGCCGGGTCAGGCTTGACCAACCCCTCTCCCTGAACACCGCGGATGACTTCAAATCGGATCTCCGGGAAATAGAACCGCACACATTGAACGGTAAACTCATGCGGTTTATTCGACAAAACCGCTAACAAGACACCCTGCTTCTGAAGAGCGTCCAGAAGCTCTTTTATCCCTTCATAAGGCCGCGAGCGGGAATGCCAGTTTTCCCCGTACGCTTTGTTAAACGCATCCACTAAGTCATCTGTTTCATCGGGAGTCAATTTTTTCCCGGCCGCCTTTTGAAGAAGGACTTCGATACCCCGTCCGACCATATGACGCACATCTTCTTCTGTGTAAGGAGCTGCGCCAAAACGGGCGATGACACGGTTGACGGCATCCGTGATATCTCCCAGGGTATCAAGCAATGTCCCGTCCAGATCAAAGACAAAACAAGGAGTTTTTCTCTCAGGCGGGTCCCTGTAAATGACATAACTGCAGTAAGGGACGTCACAAGCTCCGCTTTTTTCTCTTTGCTCCCCGGACGGTTTCCAGATCGCTTCTCCCAAACGGATCCCCCCGTTTGCTTCCTGCATGCGTATGGATGCCCGGTTATCTTTATGGGGTGTCGCTTTAATGCCCCGGGCCGATGACTGGGCAAAAAGATAATCCACTAAGCCTTTTTTGATTTCTGTTCCGTATCCCACTCCCCGATATTGAGGTAATATCTTGACATCTGTTTCACTCAGGCCCTCGTCATCGGGAAAACCCATGAAACATTCCCCTATGAGGGTGGCGTCAGAGCTTAAACGGACAATAAGCGGCCGGCCGAAGACTTTTCCCTCCTCATTGTCCCGGGCGATCTGCCGGGACAGTCTCTTTTCATCACAAAACAGGCCCTCAGGAAAGCCGACATATTTCATCACTTCAGGGTTTTGCCATAAAGAACAGAAAAAAGAGGCGTCACTTTCATGCGGCGCCTCTATTGACATTCTCTCTGTTGTAAAGACTCTTTTGATAATACCCTCCTCTATTTGCCCGGACATTGGCTGACAACGGCCTTGTCAATATGCTGAGAACCGTAAGCTTTATCAAAATAAGCGCTGAATTTCCCCGCCAGAAGAGAGGCCGTCTCATCATAAGCCTTTTTATCATTCCAGGTGTTACGAGGGTTTAAAAGTTCTTCCGGAACTCCGGGACAGGAAAGGGGAACACTTAAATGGAAGAGTTCATTCTCCTCATATTCACCTGTTTCCAAAGCTCCGCTCAAAGCCGCATCAACCATGGCCCGGGTCCATTTCAAATCGATCCGTTTGCCTGTGCCGAAAGCTCCTCCTGTCCATCCCGTATTCACAAGATAAACCGAGGTCTGATATTTATCCATTTTTTCTCCCAGCATACCCGCATACACCCCGGGAAGCCCCGGCATAAAAGGCTGCCCGAAAAAACGTGAAAAGGTCGCTTCCGGCTCCACGACTCCCGTTTCTGTCCCTGCCAATTTACTGGTGTACCCCATGAGAAACCAAAGCATGGACTGCTGCTTATTCAGGCGTGAAACGGGAGGCAGGACACCGTAAGCATCTGCGGTCAAAAAAAGGATGGTCGACGGATGGCCTCCCACAGAAGTTTCTTTGATATTGGATAAATATCTTAGAGGATAAGAAGCCCTGGAATTGGGAGTCAGGCGCTCATCATCATAATCAAACCGGCCGTCGGGGTAGATCATAGCATTCTCTACAATGACTCCGTGGTTTATATAATCATCTTCGTGATTGACAGCCTTGTATATCTCCGGCTCCTTATCTGCACTGATATTGATCATTTTCGCATAACAGCCGTATTCAAAATTTGCGATTCCGTGTTCGCTCCACCCATGCTCATCGTCTCCTAAAAGAGCCCGCGCAGGATCGGCTGACAACGTTGTCTTTCCTGTTCCCGAAAGGCCAAGAAGAAGAGCTGTCTCCCGGTTCTTCCCTTCATTGGCAGAGCAGTGAAGAGGCAAAATCCCTTCCAAAGGAAGATAATAATTCATCACCGTAAAGATCATCTTTTTAACACTGCCCATGTAAGCCGATCCGATGATGATGCCCAGACGCAGTTCAAAATCCATGGCGACGATCATCCTCGATGTCGACCCGTCCTGCAATTCCCTTAACTTGCCTTTGTACTTTTGAGCGTCAAGCTTTTCATAGGGCAAAGATATCAATGTAAACTCTTTTTCATAAAAAACACTTTTTTGAATATCCTCCGGAACAGGGCGGAACATATTGTCCGTAAAAAGGGCTGTGAGTGCATGATCTGTTATTGTCCTGACAGGAAGGGCATACCGGCTGTCGGCGCCGACGGCCCGATCGGTCACATACAGCTGCTTCTTTTTTTTCATCATCCCACAGGCATCGTCAAAAACCATTTCAAAAACATCGGGATCGAGAGGCAGATTATTGGGGGAACTCCAGTCAATATGGGATTCCACTGAGGGGCGCCGGACAATGACAGTATCCTTTGGGCTTCGCCCTGTGGATTCCGTCGGAGTCCAGGTTGCCAGACATCCGGAAGCTGCCGCAACAGCTTCGCCCTTTTCTACCGCTTTTTCAATAATTTCTTTTCTTTCGGGGTTCATCAGAATATCTTGATACCCTTTAACCGCTTCACCTAACATGGCTTTCCAGTCCATGATATCGGCCTCCTTTGAAAAGGTTAAAAAAAAGTAATTGTTGCTTGAGAAGATTGTTACATAAAGAAGAAAAAAATCAAGAGACAATCATACCGATGAATGCACTTTTAATTACAAATAAAAACGCCTTCGCAGCCCGGAAGCACGGCAAGAGAACCTGATGTTGACGTCTTTTTTGAAACGATCAAAAGGGAGAAAAGGCCGGCCTCTGAAAGGCCGGCCGGCAAAGACAACTCAGACACTGAAGGGATAGGTCACTTTAAAGGAAAACTTCACGTAACGCTCCGGATCGACAGGCTCCAACGGCCAATCTCCGGAAAGGGGCTCTTGAGCTTTATCCAGCGACCACCCGCTATAAAGGGGGATCTCCAACTTGCCGGTCAGAGAGATATTATATTTCCAATGCCATGTCACATAGGGAATCAGATCCAAGGCTTTGACTCCGGCGAAATAATAGGGAAGCCCGCCGTCATTATCCTGAACTTTCGTTTCTCCGAAAGAGACATAGCGCAAGGCCGCATGGCCGTAAAGGCTTTCCCCCAGCCTTTTAGAGCCTTTGACTTTCAAAAGAAACACATTCCCGTATTCATACGTATTGTTCAGGGATTCACTGTCATAGGATCCCCTGACCGTATAGCCCAAATCACCCGACAGGGTCATGAAAGACAATTTCTTGCGAGCCCAGAGATGAAGGCCGACATCAAAACTGCCGCTTCCCAGGGGGATCTCATCGTCTTTTACCTCCATTTTCCCTGTAGGGAGTTTGAAATAGAGGCCCGTCACGGTCAGAACCGACCCGAACTGTCTCATATAATCGGCGCCCACTGTGAGATCACCTAAACCTGTCTTTTTAAATTTTGTCCCGTCAAGAAGTTTAACTGAACGGCTTGTAACGGGGAAAAACACCTTAGCCGTCAGGTATTGAGGAGCTTTCCCGAAGAAGGCCACCGGACGCCCGTAACTAAAAGGAATGTTGAAATTCCTTTGATATTTACTGATCTTCATCTCTCCGGATATATCAGCCGCGGGCATATCCGGAACATCTTCCATTTCCGGATTATCGGATAAAGCGTCCATCTCCATAGCATCGATAATGGAAAGGTCTAAAAGGACATCTTCATCACCGTGCGTATGTCCCGGCTCAATATATTGCGCCACGGCAAAAGGAACCGAAATCAAAAATATTAAACAGAGAAATGTCGCTGTCTTGTACACAAGTACCTCCTTTTTTCAAAAAGTATACCCTATTTTTCTGAATACGGCATCACATTTTGAGTCGAAAAAACGTTCTTTTCAAATCTTTGGCGAGTGATTATAATGGACAAAAAAGGAGCCCCCATGACAAAACGAATCCGATGGCTTCGTATCACATTGTTTTCCGCTCTCTCTTTCCTGTTGATGCTTATTGCATTTCCTGTCCCGATTTTTCCTTTATTTTTAAAGATGGATTTCTCCGATCTCCCGGCGCTCTTCGCTGCACTTTCTATGGGGCCTTTGAGCGGTATAGCTGTGGAGCTGATCAAAAACATCCTTCATGCTTTTTTGGCCGGCCACACGGCTTTCATCGGGGAAACGGCCAACTTCCTTGTGGGCATCTCTTTTATTCTTCCCTTTTCTTTTTTTTACGGGAAAAGATATTCTCCTCTGAAAACACTTGCTGCAGGAACGGCAGCCGCCTGTGTCATGTCCTTTTCTGCCGGTTTTTTGAACTATTTTGTCTTCCTTCCCCTCTATGAAAAGGCCTTGGGTATCCCCGTGTCAACTGTTATCAAAATGGCGGCTTCCGTGAACCGTTATGTAATCGATAAAAAATCCCTTATTTTATGGAGCATCGTTCCTTTCAATTTACTCAAGGGGATCATATTGACGTTAGCCCTTTTTTTCATCTATAAAAAAATGAGAACGTGGTTAGAGGGGCCGGCTGAACCCGGCCCCCGCCTTTAAGGTCTGTTACTGGTTCAGTTTCATGCGGAGACGCCTGATATGCTCCTGATCTCTGTAAATCCTCATCAAGCCGGCTTTTCTGTCCATCTCCACCATTTTTTCTCTGTAATCGATGGCCTTCTGATAATCCTTCTCTTTTTCATACAAAAAAGAAAGATTTTCATAATTATCCAGAATCTTGCTGTATACTCCGATTTTCAAGTTGATCTCCAGCGACTTCATGTAATACTTTTCAGCTTCATCTCTTTTCCCCATGGTTTCATAGATGATCCCAAGGTTTTGATAATCGTCTGCCAGATTTCCCTTGTACGGAAGCTGGGCATCATACTTGATGGCGTAGTTCAAATACTCGATGGCCTTTTTATAATCATCATCATTGTAATGGTAAGAGGCCAGATTGTTGTATGAAATACCCAAACCTTCAATATCATTCAATTCCTGATTCGCCCACAAGGCTTTTCTGTAAAAAAGCTGGGCATATTTCTTATTTCCGAGAATATAATAAATATTGGCGATATTATTATATTCCCTTGCCATTCCGTACTTGAGGTTGAAGGCCTCATCAATGATCAGCGCTTTCTGATAATAATCCAGGGCTTTTTTATAATTTCCCTTTAACTTGTGAATGACCCCGATATTATTATAGGCCCATGCGATGTTCATTGTATCACTTTTCTGGTCAGCCAGCTGTATTCCTCTCTCGTAATAGGTCACAGCCCTGTCGTAATTTTCCAAAGCCATGGAAATACGCCCCAAAAGAATGTAGGCTTTCGACCCCAGGGCTTTTTCGTCTTTGATCGTTTCTAAAGCAGCGGCAGCTTCCATATAATTCCCATTGTAAAACAATTCTTCCGCTTTACTGTACTGCTGTTGGATCGACTGCGCGGAAAGAGAAAAAACAACAGCAACTACAACAAAAAGTAAGATAATCCCTTTTTTCATAAATCACCTCCTGCGGTTACTCTTATTATCCGTTCCTCTCATGCAGAGTTCAATAAAACCTTAGTTTGCTTTTTCCTGTCAATCCCTAACACTTTCGTTTCAGCTCAGGAATAGAACGAAGGTATCAGGCAAGCTGTCTTGACATTCTATACCGCTCAGGGTATTATTTTTTAATGGAACATGTAATTATTCTGGTCAAATTTATCAGTATTCTTTTTTGTTTCGGACTTTTAGTCTTTATTAATCAATTGCGCATGCGGCACAAACACACTTTTTTAGATTATTTCTACTCCTTTTATCTTTTCTGTCTTTTCTCGCTTCTCGCTCAACTCCTGATCAAATACACAGCCACAAATCTCTTGATGGAAGGGTCCTTTGATTCCTTTCTCGTTTTCAACCTGATCTTTATGGCTTCCTTATTAGCCTTTACTGCAGGGGCCGCTCACAACTACATTTTGATGACTCTGCGCTTTCTTCATGAAGAGTACGAAAAAACAGTTCGGATTATTTTTATCATCCTCTTGTCTTTTACGGGGCTTTTCTTCCTTTATCTTTCCCGCTTTTATTTCATAACAAAAAGTTCTCTTATGCTGACTTCTTTTACGGTTGTTGTCATCAGATCCCTTCTTGTTTTCATGGTCCTTTCCAATATCCGCCTCTTTTTCTCCTTCGGGAAAATCAAATCCAGGCAGCGCACTTTTCTGGTGCTTCTTCTGGCCGGATATTACACCCTTCTCTTTCTTTTCCATTTTGTGACCTACCGTTTTGTCCTTTTCCGCCAATCCGGCCCTGCCGGCGCCCTTTTCTATCTTCTTCTGACAGGCCCGCCGCTTTTTTTGATCAAAAGACTCACGGATAATTATTTTGGTATCATTATTCGGGATGAAGCAAAAGAAGAGCGGATATCCCGTCTTTACGAGGAAAAGAAAATATCAAAACGGGAGGAAGAGATCATCCGTTATGTATGTGAGGGAATGAGCAATAAGCAGATTGCCTGGGATCTTTCTCTCTCCGAACAGACCGTCAAACATCATATCTATAATATTTATCAAAAATTCGGCATTAAAAGCCGAGTCGAACTTATCAATATTATCCATTCCGTTTAAAAAAGGGCCCGGTAAGAATGCCGGGTCCTTTCTGCTATACCGTCAAAGAGTTCACATATTTTTTATGCACGAAACCTGAAACGGCAAAAACAATGAGAGCAGCCATCACGTGATCCCCTATCGCTCCGGGATAACTGTGATAAAACATCTGCCCGATCAACGGGAGGACAATAAGACCCGCAGTCAAAAACGGAATCATCGCCGTCCTACGGACAAAGACAAGCATAAAAAGAAGATAGAGAAATAGGCCGGCAATAAGAGTAGTGCCGACAGCTTCCAGCGGTGCCGTCCGTCCTGTCACGGCCGATAAAGCAAATCCTGCCAAAAGGAATATCAACAAAGCGACCCCTTTCCTTCGCTCACCGTTTCGTGTGATGGTTTCTACCCAACGAACAAGAAAAGAGAGGAAGACATAACATACTGTCCACATGATAAGGGTATTGACCGCTGTAGAGATAAAAGGGGAAAGCGTATTCAGATCTTTCAAATCAGGCCACAGGGCTGAGGTTCGCCCGGCGATAAGAGAAACGGCGGTCGCCAACCCCCAACCTGTCAAAGCCAAAGCGTTACCTGTGAAGAAATCCTTGGCCAAGGCCCTTTTGCCTTCATTCTGAAGCCCTTTGCCGAAAGCAGCGGCAATAAGCCCCAGGAGAAAAGCGCCCAACATCAGCAAGATCACTTCCATGGCATAAGCGATGAAAAGTTGGCTTTCGAACGGGGCTGAAGTGCTGAAACTGAAAAATGTTTTCGGTGTTGTCAGAATCATTTTTCCTATGATAAGAAGGGAAAAGAAAAGCGCCGTACCCCGGAACAGCCCGATATGGATCTTTCCCTTTTTCCATTTTTTCAATGCCATGACGACAGCGACCCCGATGAAAAAGAAGAGGGACAGCATCCCTGCTGTCTGAACCAGCCCTTTGCTGTTTTCTTTATTCCGGTTTTCACGCAGCCAACTCTCGGGAAGAAAAACGTAGGAGGCCGCATGGCTTAGTTTATCCCCGGAAAGAGCAATGTAATTGCGTAATTCTCCTTGCGGCAGATCAGAGAAAGGTTCTTTATATTCTATGACCCAGTCTGTTCTGTCGGGCATTTTTTTAGGCTCCGACCTTATCAGAACCATCTCTTCCGGATTCCGGCCCAATGCCGATGTCAATATTTCATCGGCTTTTCTTTTTGCTTCATCTTCATCAAGCACGGCTCCTTCCCAATGCTCGGGGATGGCGTGATAAAGAAGCCGGGCATCGCCCTGTCCGCTGACACGGACCCGATACTCTTCTTTTCTCTCTTTGACATCCCCCGTGAAACGGGCAAAACGCACGATCCATTCGGGTCCGGAAAGATAATCCCCGATCAGTCTGTGATAAAGCTCTTTTCCCCCGGTTTCCCATACAAATTTATCCCGAATGTCTTTTTCCGCATTCATTCGGGTCAACGCTTTCCACTCAGAAGAGAGTTCAATATTCTCTTCGGCCAGGACCTGATGCGCCCGCCTGACAGCTTCCCTGCGCTTTATCTCTAAAAAAGGGACATCAGCACTTTTCGGAGCAAGGAAGATCCATAAGAACAAACCGAGAAGGCCTGAAACCAAGATCCCCCGAAAAAAAGCCGGAGTAAAGTTTTTTTTACGGATAACAGGCTCTTTTTCTTCCTTTGCCAATTCCGGTGACCAACCTTCATTAAGGTCTTCTTTTTGAAGAGAATAGACCCCTTTATTGTGTATTCTCCGATACAAAAGAATCAATAAGGGAAAAAGAATAAGAAGAACCGCAATCACTTTTCCTATCAACAGGCTTTTTGAGGAGGAGACAAAAAGCGGTGTCGCCATCAGCACGGCATCATACGCGAAATGCATGACGATGCCGGGAAGAAGCCCGTAGGCCAGATAAAGCAACCCGAAAATGACCGCAGGGATAAAGAGTTCAACGACTCTGGCAAAATACGGCTGCTGGGCGTAACCGGCATGGGCCGCTCCGAAAATAAGGGCCTGTAGAATAAGAGCGCCGATAACCCACACTTTCCCCCGGCCGTAACGCCGCCCCAGCAGAACAGCTCCCCCCAGGGGAATAGCCCGGAACATGCATTCTTCCCAAAAGCCCGCCTGGAGAGCTCTCATAATCGGATTAAACCAGGGGAAATAGGATGCTAAAATATTGGGGTCCATCCATGAGAAAGAAGGACTCCACCAGCCGGGCCAATGATGAGCCAAGGATTGAAAGAGAATCTGATATCCCACAAAAAAAGAAACAAGAAATAATCCCAAAACCGTAAAATGCAAAACCGGTGCCGAAGCTCCTGTCCGGGATGACCAGGATTTCAAAAACTGAATTTTTTTAGGGAAAGCCTCCCGTGTCAAAGCATTAGCAGCCACCAATGTCAAAGAGATGAGCCCCCCCATGATGAGAAATTGCGTCAGGCCCGCGGTAAGCTGCCGGATCAGAAAAGAACCCGGAGAGAGAGCCGTATCATAATAGTTCCACAAAAAAGGAATCTCATTCAAATGCGAAAGGAAATTCGTAAAGAATGAAATAGAAAATCCGATAATCAGCTCTTTTTTCCAGGAGAGTTTGTTCTTTTTTGAAAAGAGGATCAGAACAGCGCAGGTGCCCAAAAGAAAATAAAGAGTCGCAGCCAGAACAGTGGCCATGGTTCCTAAAGTGCTGTTTTTGGACCGCATCTCTGCATAAGTCCGCGCAAATCCTTCAGGAACTTTGATGTAATTGGTTATCGCTGTCACTCTGTCTCCCGAGACTCTGAAAGAGTAGCGATAAAAAGCGTCATTGATCTGCTTGTCGGCATGCTCATATTCCAAAGTGTGATCTCCCCGTCCGGAAGGCTTGATCTCGACAGAGTGCTCGACAAGGAGATAATCCTGAAGGTTGATATTCCAGTCTGCAATTGTTTTCTGAACAAGGGCTAAAGCCTGAGCCTTCAATAATACGGGCCCTTTCTCGTCCTCCGGAATCTTTTCTTTAAATTGATAAAAGGCCCCTTCCGGGGTAAACGCGACCATCACTTCATGAGGTGTGTTTTCTTTAAACAGACGGACACGCCATTGATAGGGCTCGTAAATATTTTCTTTAATCAACTCTTTAAATCGCTCTTTTCCCCCGCCTTCCAATTCCACATAAGTCTGGACATAACCGTCCCTGTAAAACTGAACAGCTTCGCCGGGATCTTCCGGCCCCCATCCGTTTGCGGCAGCCAATTGAAGAGCCTTTTCAACAGCTTCTTCGCGGCTCATCCGGATATCGATATCAATGATATCACCGATTTTATCAAAATGAGCATAGCTGTACCAAGTCGCGGCAACAAACAAAAGCGTGAATAAAACCCAAAACCATTTTTTCTTCAGCATTGTACTCCTTTCTCCCGGTTGCTTCATAAGAGTCCTGTCTGTAAAAAAAAGTTTCCCTTTACTTCATTCCAGCAAATGAGGGCCTGAACTGGTTCCTATCCGCGTTGCTCCGGCCCGGATCATTTTTTCTGCGTCGGCACGTGTTCTGATCCCCCCGGCGGCTTTAATCCCGCACTCAATGCCTGCAACGGTTTTTAAGAGACGCACATCTTCTGCAGCGGCCTTTCCGTTGACTCCGGTTGAGGTCTTGAGAAAATCAGCGCCGGAAAGAAAAGCCAGCAAAGCCGCTTTTCTTTTTTGCTCCGGATTCAGGGCCGAAAGCTCTAAAATCACTTTGACAATTCCTGAAGCATTTTCTTTAATGCTTATAAGGTCCTCCAAAACATCTTGGTCATAACCTGAAAAAAACCGTGAAAGGGGAAGGACGATATCCACTTCATCCGCCCCGTCTCTGAAGGCTTCACAGACGGACTGAATACGAACTTTCGTTGATTCTCCCCCGGCAGGGAAATCAATGACCACAGCCACTGCAAAACGATGTTCGCCTCTTTGTCTGATCTCCAGGGCTTTGGGTATCCAACAGGGATAGAGGCAAACAGCGCCGAAACGACGGGCTTGAGCCTCTTCACATAATGATATGACATCAGCCGCTGCGGAAAGAGGATTCAGCAATGTATGATCGATCATGGCGGGAATAAGGAGACTGTCGGCAGGTTCCTTATCTCGAGCCATGAGATTTTCCTCAAGGGACTTTTTTCGTTTCGGTGAAAATCCTGTCACCGCAGGTTCTAGTTTTTCCCATTGTCTGATAAGGGCTTCGTCCATAACCCTCCCATTACTTTGTCTTTACGCCAAACGAGAATTTTGTTATAATCCTCATCAAGGAGTGTATCATGAAAATTCTGGAAGACAAGTCATTATTAAAACTCTTAAACATCATCACAGATGGCCTTTACATCGTCGATAAAGAGCGCACGATCCGATTCTGGAACCGTCAGGCTGAATTCATCACCGGATACAAGGCCGAAGAAGTCTTGAATTCTCATTGTTATGACAATATTCTGATCCATGTGGACAGCCAGGGAAATCAACTTTGTCTCAGGGGCTGTCCGCTTCATGCCGCCATGAATGAGGGACGGGAAAAAAACAACACCGTCTATCTTCATCACAAAGAAGGACATCGCGTTCCGGTCACTGTTTCCATTATTCCCCTCTTTGATGCTTCCGGAGCTGTCGAAGGGGCTGTTGAGTTCTTTACTGACAAATCGCAAAAACATGATCTTGAAGAAGAGATCGCCTTTCTCAAAAGCCAGGTTCTCTATGACACATTGACCTCATTACCCAATAGGCGTTTTCTGGATACGGCTGTAGATAATCTGCTCAATGAAACACATCATTATGGCATGTCTTTCGGTTTTGTCCTCTTTGATATTGATGATTTCAAACAGATCAACGACAGTTATGACCATCTCTTCGGCGACCGTGTCCTAAAGACATTATCAGCGACCCTGATGAAAAATATCCGTTCTTCGGATTTTGCCGGGCGCTGGGGCGGAGAAGAGTTTGTCGTGCTGATCAAATATGTCGATGAGACAAGTTTCCGGGAAAAAGCGGAAAAGCTGCGCATGCTGGCAGAACATTCCGTCTATCATCCTGATCAGGGGGAACCTGTCCGTGTTACGATTTCAGGCGGAGCCACTTTGGCTCGCCGGGGAGACACAGCGGAAACCCTCCTTAAACGGGCTGATGGCCTGCTTTATCAAAGCAAACGAAACGGCAAAAACAGGATCACATTCGGATGAGTGTCTTCCCCTGGGGTTCGGTTGTCAATGCCGCGGCTGTGTTTGCCGGTAGCCTTTTCGGCTTGTTTATCGGTAAAAAATATCCCGAAAATATCCGAAAGATCGTCATGGACGGTGTCGGGTTGGCCAGTCTCTTTCTCGGCCTTTCCATGGCATTAAAATCCCACAATACTCTGGTCGTCATTTTCAGCCTTCTCATCGGGGGAATCATCGGAGAGCTTCTTTCACTGCAGGATCGCATTGAACGGCTGACACAGCGTATGGGAAAACATACCCAAAATGCTGGTCAATTTTCACAAGGATTACTCACGGCTTTTCTTATCTTCTGTATGGGATCCATGACCATTGTGGGCGCTATTGATGAAGGGATACACGGCGACCGCACCCTCCTTTTTACAAAATCGATTTTGGATGCGTTCACGTCCATCGCATTGGCTTCCACTTTCGGTACCGGAGTCCTCTTTTCCTTTATTCCCCTTTTTGTGTTTCAGGGAGGCCTTACACTGACAGCCTCTTTCTCTCATGAGCTCTTTTCTCCCCCCATGATCGGTAATCTGACCGCGACCGGCGGGCTGATTATCCTCGCTCTGGGAATTCATATTTTAAACATCAAACAGATCAAAGTCTTGAATTATATACCGGCCCTGCTCATTGCCGCTATTGCTTCTCTTTTTTAGCCCTTTTTACCCTCTGCTCAACATCAACATAAAGGCGGCAATATTAACGAGTGCACCTCTCCTTAAAAAACATGTCCCAAAGCTTCGGGACAAGAAGGCAACGGATGATCATCAGGAGCCTGACAGATAGTGGAGTGCTCCTTCATGGTTCTGTCTGAGCATCGCGAGAAAGATGTCCCTGGCCAGCGCAGCGTCATAGATTCCGCTGTGGGCAAGAGATTCATCATAAGAAAGTCCGTAAAATAAAGCGGTTTCCTTCAGTGTGGGATACTTATAGCCCTGATTGTTCCGCCGGGGTAATTTTAAAATGGAAGTGTTTTCTTTCATCGTACAAAATTGATGCGTCGCAGGGAACGGTAAAAAACCGGCATCAAATTGAATATTGTGAGCGACCCAACGATTGCACCCGTACGCAAATTGAGACAGGTCATCATCATTTTTGAAAAAACAGGCATACTCGGCCGCCTGATCCCGACGATAACATTCAATACGGTCCGGAGAAAGCCCATGCACCTGAAAAGCCCTGAGATTAAAAGGCTCGGCAGCATGATAATAGCGATGAAAAACATGAAGAGGCATGGCTTCCCCGTCGGTACTGACTCTGCATTTAATGAGGGCGGCTTCCAAAACGCTGCTCCCGGCAAATCCATTGGTCTCAAAATCAAAAAAAATAATTAATTGCGAATCCATAGGCTTTAAGTCTATCAAAATAATTTTTGAGAGGCAACGGCTAAAAGCAGCTTGATTTTTTTATCGAAGGCTTCTATTGTATAAAAAAAAGGGGAATTCCTTATGTATCAAAAACGCCTTCAAAAAATCACGGCCCTTATGGAAAATGAAAACATCTTTCAAATGTTGCTTACCTCCTCATCAAATCTTTTTTATTTGACGGGAGTCTCCTTTGACTCCGGAGAACGATTCACCGCCCTTTTGTTAAGCCGCGAACAAGCTCCTCTGTTTTTCTGTAACAGCCTCTTTCCTCAGGGAGAAAAAAGCCCCTTTGACGTTGTATGGCATGAAGACGGTTCAGATCCCCTCGTATCCGTCATCGAAAAGTTAAACCCGCAATATCCCCTTGCCGTGGATAAAGATTGTCCTGCTCGTTTTCTTTTCTCACTCTTGAAACAGTCCTTTCATTTGTCTGATGCGTCCTCTGTCATCGATAGAGCAAGGATGATTAAAGATACCCATGAGATCCGGCTGCTGCGGGAAGCCTCCGGTATCAATGATAAAGCCCTTCATTTCCTGACAGAACAGTTCCGCCCCGATATAACGGAAAAAGAGTTGATGCGGGCCCTGGAGCTTTTTTATAACCGTCATGATTCCGTTTTTTCGTTTACGCCACTTATCGCATTCGGTTCCCATGCAGCGTTTCCGCATCATGAAACAGGAAACACCCTGCCTGAAACCGCAGGCAGTGTTCTCTTTGATATCGGCGGACGGACACGGGGCTATTGTTCCGATATGACACGAACGTTCTCGTTTGGAGCTCCTGCACCGTTACTTAAAGAGATTCATGCTATCACTTTGGAAGCCAATACAGTTGCAGAGGAAATGATCCGTCCCGGAGTCCTTTTTCGGGATATTGATTTAACAGCCCGGAATATCATTGAAAAATACGGGTACGGAGAATATTTTACCCACCGCACCGGGCATAACATCGGTATCGATGTCCATGAATATCCCGATGTGAGCCGGACAAATGCAATGCCGGTCGAGGCCGGGATGGCCTTTTCGGTTGAACCGGGAATTTACATCCCCGGGCAATGCGGCGTCCGCATTGAAGACCTGGTCATTGTCACCGAAACAGGTGTTGAAATACTCAATAAGTATCCCAAGGATCTGAAGGAGCTTTAAAACCCGGTTGCAGAGTTCTGATTATTACCGAATAGGACAAACTCCTGCTTCGCAGGTCTCATCTCCCAAGTCGATTTCCGTTTCACTGAGCTCATACTTGGCAATAAGGGAAGGAACCAGGGGTTTCATGGCCGCGCTCCGCTTTTCATATTCCGCTTTTGTAATTTTCTCATAAGGCGCCTGCTGATAAAAATGATCATCCAGAGAAATAAAGGATATGGCAACGACTTCATCCCAATTCTCCCAGATCCATTCTTCGACGGCATCCCACTCTTCATCACGGACATGGACAGTAATAGAGGCGTTATGATCCACATAATTTTGCATAAACATCTTATACAGCTCCAACTGTTCAATCGCGGAAACATCGTACTTCGTGCGCCCTTCGGGAGATTTTACGGGAAAAGCGATCACGTAATTATTGGGGTTATTAATGTCATCTTCCATGGGATACCTCAGCTCCCGGCATACTTTAGCCAAAACGTCGGTTTTACTGATCCTCACCCTTCTCAAATAATAAGGAGAATGGGAATAATGTAACCCGCTGCTGACTGTAGGCAGTTGGCTTAATGTGCCTTCAGGCTTCACTGTGGTGACCAGCAGCGGCACTCTCCCCCCTAATTCAGCTGCATATTTTTCAGCGGCTTTGTGGGCTGCCTTGCGGGATTCTTTCAGGAGCCTCGCCTGCTCTTCTACAGTCGTCCCCGTAGCATTGACCATATCCTGCCACCCGGTAATGCTCACACCGAGAAGGCGGTCTCTTTGCTGATTATTATCCCACTCAGGCAATTCCAGATAAACAGCACTCATACGATAGCCTGCACGGACGCTGAGCTCCAGAGCTCTCAGCCAACGGGTTTTATTGAGAGATTTTTTTATAACGCCGTTTTCTCCTGTTTTCTGTTCTTCCACAAATGCCATGATATTATTCGTGGTCAGATTGCAGAGCCCCTTATCCGCCAATAATATTTCGGCGCAGGGATTCACACCCTGAAAATCAGGCCTGCGTTTCCTCGCGGCCTGGGCATTGACAAATCCCGGCTCTCCCGAAAAGCGGATCTGCTCCAAATGCCAATGCAATTTACTCCGAGACGGTTTTTCTTCATAAAAAATAGAATTATTGCTCATTTGGCGATGAAGAATCTCTTCATTGGCGATCCATTGCCCCGATTCGTCCTGATAGTAAAGATCATTTTTGGCTGTGATACATTTATTGTCATTGGCATCAATAAGACCGAGTTCAGCTGTCCTGCGTACCCCGCCTACCACGACACAAGAACCCATGATATTCATAATATCGACACAATCGATCGGCTGCAGGCGGATCACATTCGCCAAGGCCCGGGCACCGGCCTTTTTCACAACAGAATCAATTTTCCGGAACATCTCCTGCAGGGCCTTATACCCGCTGGCTGTACCGCCGAAGGTCTTCAGCCGTTCTCCCCGGGAGCGGACAGAATTATAATCGATCAAGACTGTTTTACAGCGTCGGTATCTATGAGCGTACATCAACTCCAGGAGGAACTGCAAAGCGGACACCCACCCCTCTTTTGAGTCACCGACTTTTATCCGGGCGATCTCACCGCTTTCCACAAAAGAGAGAGATGTGGTCTCATGGCGCTTTTGAGGATCTTCGGGGATAAACTGCTCATGAATGATCTCCAGGTTTGTACGGACGCGGGGAAGCTGGTCGACATCACTTTTCAATACACGAAAACCGACTCCCGACCCGACCATAAGAAGATAGAAGGCCTCTGAAAAAGCATCCATGTTATCAATGACGGTAAAAGCGCAATTATAATTTGCCGTGGGAAATTTTTTCGCCACATCCGTTCCCCCCACCCAAAATGTCCGTCCTGACAGAAACTGGCGCAGGTAAAATATATTCTCAAACAGTTCTTTTGCTTCTTTAGCGTGTGTCTCCTTAACCAGATTACAATTATACTCCACAGCCCGTGCAACTGTCTCCCACCACTCTTCACGACGGCCGACCTGGTCCAAGAAGCGGCTGTATGTCCTGTAATAGACAAAATTTCCCAAGGGAGCCATAGGTGTGGGGGTGTGTTTGAAACGGCTTAGAAATTCATCATCTAAAAGGCCGTATGTCTTTTCTTTTTTAGGAGCCAGATTTCTTTTCATGGCCCGGGCGCCGCGGTAAAGAATGTATTCCTTAGCGACATCTTTGCGGTCACTGTCCATGAGGAAGTTTTCAACGATATCCTGAATCTGCTCGACAGTAACTGTTGCTTCAAAGTTTTTTTGAATATACGCTGTCACCTTTTCAACGATGTTTCGGGCCAATTCCCGACAGGCTCCATTCAGAGATTTTGCAGAGGCCAGATAAATGGCATTTTCAATCTTCTCAGGCTGAAAAGCCGCCTCTTCACCGCTTCTTTTGATAACACGAATTTTCATAAACGCCCCCTTTAACTGCATTTTGTATATAAACAACCCTTTTATATACAATATATAGTTTTCTTGGAATTTCAAGTAAAAAATTTCTAAAATGACTGCTTCTTTGATGAAGGTAGTATTTTTCGGATCATTTCAAATAAAATGTTCAGATCGATGGGCTTTTGAAGGAAACCTGCCGCACCCTGTTCCAATGTCCTGAGAATCCGCTCATCCCGCTTAAAGCCGGAAGCCAAAAGGACCTTGACAGTTGGGTTGACCGCTTTCATTTTTAAAAAGGCCTCTTCCCCCGAAAGGCGGGGCATCAACATATCCATAATAACCAACCGTATTCTGCTCCTCTCCTTTTTATACACTTCCACAGCTTCCTCTCCGTCTGAAGCGGTGAGGACGACATAACCGTGAATCTCAATGATCTCTTTCAATGTCTCTCTGATAATCGTCTCATCATCCACGAGAAGAATGACTTCTCCATGCCCCCCGTTCTTCTGATAGTATTCCTGTGACTTTGCTGTACGGACATCGGGATGATCCACTAAAAGAGGCAAATAAAGTGAGAAACAGGAGCCTTTCCCCTTTTTGGAGTCAACAGTCAAAAAGCCGTTATGACGCTTGATAATACTCTCTGCCATGGCCAATCCCAATCCCGTACCCCGGTATTTTTTTTTCAAGGTAAAAAAGGGTTCGAAAATATGCGTCAGGTCCTCATCATCGATTCCCACACCGGTATCGGCCACTGTTGCACAGGCCATAGGCTCCCCCGGGCTGAAACCGGACCGGGATGCCGTATCGGCATCCAGATGTACCGGTTCCAGGGAAAGGGTCATCTGACCGCCGAATTCGTCAGGGTGCTCTCTCATCAGCGTCATGGCATGGGAAGCATTAATACAAAGATTAAGCAGCACCTGCTCCAATTGAGCTTTATCGCCTTCAATGATCACAGGGCCCGGATAGATCTTCGCTTCCATCTCAATACTTTTGTCCAAAGTATTCTCACAGATATGAAGTATGTTTTCCATAACGTTTTTGAAATCAATCTTTTCTTTTACCGGCTCTTTTTGCATCGAGAGCGTTAAAAGCTCCTGTACGATGGAAGAGGCTCGTTCAATGGAGTGGTCAATGGTTTTAATATACTTCCCTATTTCCTCTTCTGTCAGCGGAAGCGACTTTTCTTTTTTCAATTTCATCAAAGAAAGAGTCCCGGAGATACCGCTCAATACATTGTTGAAGTCATGAGCCAAACCGCCGGCTAATTCGCCCAAAATCTCTAATTTTTGAATATCCTGGATCTGACGTTCTTTTTGTTTTAATTCGCTGATATCTGTTATAAAGCCTTCAATAAAACGCGCGTCCTCATGATCAAAAATCGGCTGCCCCTTTTCCCAGAGCCATCGCAGAGAGCCGTCCTTATGGTAAATACGGTAGACGATTTCAAAAAAGTCTTTTTCACTGATGGCTTTCTGAATCGCAGAATAGACTTTCCGCCGGTCTTCTTCATGAATCAATTCACTGTATGGTATCTCTTTGTTTTGAAGAATCTGATCAGGCGCATACCCGGTAAGGTCTTTTACTCCGTCGCTGAGAAAGACCATGGTCCAATTCCCGTCGTTGACACAACGATAGGCCGCTCCGGGCAGGTTTGAAAGAAGGGTAGATAGAATCCGTTCATTCTCGACCAAGGCCGTTTCCCTGCTGAGCACGGCTTCGACCATACGGGAAATACTGTCTCCCAGTTCATTGATCTCCTTATATGAATCCGGAAGATGCGGCTGAGAATACTCTCCTTCGGCAACTGTCTGGGCCGTGCGGTTCAACTGAATCAACGGCTGTATGGATTTTTTTGCAAAATAACGCCCAAAGACAATGGCCAACAAGACAAAAATAATCAAGCCGATAAGAAATGAATAGACAGCCCGGTATAAATCGGCAAAAGCTTCTTTCGAACTTTGAACAAAATAGAAGGTCCAGCCTCCCGGTTCAAGGAAAGAAGCTGAAACGATCTTCCTTCCTTCTTCTGTTTTTATCAATGCTGTCTTTTCTGCAACTCCCGGAGTCGTCTTCAGAACATTGAGGTCTCTGATATTGGTCTTTTGCTGAACAATTTTTGTGTCGGGATGAGCGATGACGGCCCCATGGCGATCTGTAACAAAGGCCATGCCCGTCTCTCCGATGACGATTGTTTGAACGATTTCGTTCAAATAACCTAAATCAATATAGGCGATAATATCCTTGTCTCCGGCCGTCAAAATCAAGGCTGCTGCCGGATTTCCCGTTTTGCCGAAAATAAAGGTGTCCGACAGGCGGGGCTCTTCCCATTCTTCTGAAAGAAAACGCACATAAGCATGTCCGGACATATCAGTTCCGATCAAATCAGCGTCAAAGGGGGCGATGTGGATGATCCTTTTTTTTGAATTTATAATGACAACACGCTGAAGAAGACGCTCTTGTGATAAGATGATATCCATCACCTGTTCAACAGTTTTTTTGTCATGCATCGCCGGGTCTTCGGAAATAATAAACTCTTTCAACAAAAATAGCGGCAGTGAGACCTCTTCAAAGTATCGAAGCAGTTCTCTTTGAGCCATATCTGCGATCAAAGTATTCTTTTCAAAGACATCCTGACGGATATTTTTGATGACGCTGAAATAAACGACACTCAGAATGAACAGAATAGAAATGACTCCTGCCATTAAAAAATAGCGGAGCAATACCTTTTGAAAACTATTTGTCTTCACTCTCTAAAGCTCCGACCGCAACAAAACGGCCCTCATGGACAACGACCAGTTTTTTTGGAGAAGGCTCATCATAAAGAGGGTCTCCCTGGGGAGAGAAAAGGATATCTCCCTGCAACGCCCGGAACCTTTTCTTCTCACGGATAACGGCTTTGACTCTTTTTCGGTTTAAATCTTCTGATAAAGCCTCTTTCAGTACCAGAAGAGCCTCAAAAGCGCTTTTTGCTGCGTAATCAGGCAAAACACCGTAACGTGAAAGATAGAGATCTTTGAATTCCAAATAAAAGGGGTCTCGGCTTTCTTCCTCATAGTGCTGAAAAAAGAAAACCCCTTCTCCGGCTTTTCCGGCATGATTGATAAATTCTGTTGTTTTTGCCCAAATAGATGAAAAGACGGGAATTGCGATCTTCATCTTATCCATTTGCTGACAGATCAAAGCGGCATCTAATCCGTTGACAATGAGCAGAACGCAATCGGGCTTTTCGATCAGCAAGCCTCTCACCATACTGTAATAAGAGATTTCTTCCCTGCTGTCATATTCCATCGGGATGAGACGGATATGGCCATGGAGACTCATGTCTTCTTTAAAGACATGATACCAGTCAAGAGTGTAATTGCTGTTAGAGAGGTCGATAAAAACAGCTACTTTTTTGGGTCTGACCGTATCTATAATAAACTGAGCAATATTTCTCGTTTCATAGCTGTTTGGGGGCTGAATCCTGAAAAACCAGTCATCCAGGCCTGTCAACTCGTCTGTCGTGGCTGAAGGGCTCATGAGCAGGATCTCGCGTTTATCCGCCTCCTCAGTCGAAGCAACAGCAGTGTTACTCGTCAAAGGCCCGATAATAGCATAGGCATGTTCTTGCTCTAATTCTTCTACGGCTCTTCGGGACTGTTCAGGATCCATGCGGTCATCTTTTACAAGGATTTCAATATTCCGCCCTCTGATCCCTCCACGTTCATTCAAATAATCCCGGGCCAGAAAGGCCCCGTTTTTCGCCGATATTCCCAGATCCGAACCTTTCCCTGTAATACATCCGATAAACCCGATCTTTACCGGCGCTTTTTGACATCCTGCCACAAACAGGGTCAGGCCTAAAAGAAATATCCATGTCTCTTTTTTCCCCATAGAACCTCCACTTTAATTTTAGCATGAAGGTCTCTTTACCGCAAGGCAAGGAAGAATATTTATGCGAGTCCTTTGGAAACAGAAGACCTTTTTCTCATTTATATCAAAAGGGGCAACGGATGAAGTGGCCCGGTAAAGAATTCCTTGAACCGTGACAAAGGAAGCGGCCCCCGGACAAGGCGGCGCTCCACATAAACGGCCCCGTCATCACGTGTGGAGACACGCCATAAGACCAGCGAAACCGCCCCTCTTTCGATCTCAATGCCGGTAATTCCGGCCCGGTGAACTCCGTTCCCTGTATTAAAATAAGGCGCTGCATCATGATTCGGGTCAGAAAACCGTGTCCGATGCGTATGTCCCATAACAATGGCCTGACGTCTGGACGCCGACCACTTAATGATCTTCTTTTCGATGATACGCCTTTTTTTATACTCCTGAGCAGGGCTTGAAGGATTATGAAATCCCATGTTTTGTAGATGGACCCAGACATAACGGACGAAAAAACGCCCGATTTTCCACAAACGGTCATTCAGCCAATCCCCCTGATGGCCGTGAACACAAAAAAGTTCAGCCTCTCCGCTGTTATAATTCAAACGAAGCCCTTCAAAAACAGTCATATTTTCAAAAAGAGGCACGTAGACCTCACGGTAAGAATCATAAAACCGGTGGAGAAAACGCCTTCTGATGCGGGCATCTTTGCGCTCCATGTCATGATTTCCAAAAATCATAGTGAATCGGCCGTGATCGTACATTTTCTTCATGAGTTCAAAAATCCTCTCATGCCCTTTCCGAATGCTCCAAAACCGTTTATTCTCCCATAATTCATCCCCGTCTCCCAATTCAATATAATGAAATTTTCGTTTCAAATAATACTTCAAAGCGTATTCAAAAAGATGCCTGTTTTGCGAAAAATCATCATTTTTGTTGTCACTTCCTCGATGAAGATCCGAAAAGAGAATGAATTTCGATTTGTTGTTGATTGAAATCGAAGGAGCCTTTTGATAGACTTGATCCAAGCGGCCGGCGATACTCATTCCCTTATCTTACTCCATTTTCAAAAAAAGACAAGAGGAGGCAAGCTCTTTTGTCTTGTTCTTTTCACTCCTCGGGTTATAATACAGGTATGAAGTATACGGCCCTTTTCTTTCTCGCCTGCCTGGTTTTTTCCTGTTTCAGGCTCCCGTATTCACCCGCTTCCCAAAAGATCGATCAGCGGCTGGCCGCTTCCCGACGTATTGTCTCTTCCAAGTTCGGAGAAGGGATGCGCACTCATCTTTGGATCCCTTTCCAAAAGGACGGTGAAAACGTCTCCTTTGAAAAACCTCCGCAAGTATCCGTAACTGTCATCGGAAAGGGAAAAACTCCGGCGGGGAAGATTTTTCTCATTCCCATCAAAACAGAAAAAATCAAAAGCGAAACCAATGGTTTTTCGCTGACTGTCCTTTCAACAGATTTTCCGGACGGAGAAATCAGTTATATGGATGTCAACTACTTAGCCATGCTTGACTGTCAGGGAGATGCCTGCATTTCCCCCCCATGCGGAGACTGCTGCCTTCAGTAATTAATTTTTGACTGAGACTATTTTTTTATTTGTTTTTTCATAACAGAAAACAAGAAATGGAAAGAGCTTCGGCCCGCGGCCTTTTTTCACGCATAGAAATCCGCGAATCGTAAAAGGGGCCGTTCTTTGTGAGCGGCCCCTTTTTATTGACAGAATAATCGACTGATTTACCAGATGACTTCAATCGCGATTGAAGAGAGTTCCAATGTGTCATCTTCATTGGAATCGAAAAACCGCAGATCATATGTTCCCGGCTTTGCAGGAGCTTCCATCTCCACAACACCTTCTTTATCTTCAAATCCCACATAATCGAAAGGATAGCCATAATCACTGTTGTTCTCAGAACTGGCGAACTGATCATTATGAGGGACATCCGGCCTGACAAAGCCGATCCATGATCCGTTTCGAAGAAAGACATTGGTCTTATACCTGACCTGGATCCTCTCATTTGTTTTAAAAACCCGCTTTGAAACAGAAAGAGAGCTTACAGGCTGCAGCTCTTCTACTTTAAATGTGATCCGTGAGATCTCATAACCGCTGGGATCCATAGCGTTATAGACTCTCAAATGATAAGTGCCGGGTTCTGAGGGAGCATCGAATTCTAAATGATCCTCTCTTTTCAGATCCATATGCCCTTCGAAAATGAAATGCTACCGGATATCTTCGCCGTTCATTTTCGGAAGATCTGAAGGGAAAAGACCGACCCATGAGCCCTCTTTAAATTCCGGGTTCATTGTAGAATAAGAGACTTTCATCGGCTCATTGGGTTTAAAGGAGAGTTTGCTTGCAAGGATATAACTGACAAAAAGGTCTTTTACGGCAATCGGTTTTCCCGAGCTGCCGGGCCGTATGACCTCCAACCGATAAGCCCCCTGTTTCTCAGAAGTGGTAAAATTAACCTCTCCCCCGTTGACCACGACCTCATGCTGTTCCAAAACCTTGCTGCCGTCATAAAAAAGAGCTGTCAGGCTTTCCGAGACATCCTTCTGGCTCACCGATACTCCAAGACGGCTTTGTGGGAAAAAGGTTGTGCCGTTGGTCTTCACTTTAAGGCCATCAGCCCCTGCTGCAGAAAAACAAACACTTAAAGCAATAATGAAAAAACACATTTTTTTCATGTGATCTCCTTTCTTGATCATTATTTATATACCACTTTGACAAAAAAAAAGCAGTTAGCTTTTATTTTTTAACAATGGATCAAGAAAAGTGATTATTCTATGAACGTTGTCTCTTCATTGTCCCATTCCAGGAAAAGCCCTTCACTGTTCACAATAAACCCGATCGGAATGCACCCGTGTTTCATTTTTTCAGAGATATTCCTCTCCGTGACCGGAGCCGGAAGCGGGACATGAAAAACAAAATAGCCCGTCTCCCGCATTCTTTCGGGATTGACATATTGAGCCAGGGTGATACACCATTGATTGTCGGGAGAAACTGCAAGAATATCCATAATCAGGCCGGGGTCACGGTATAAGATTTTTTTTTGAAAACCTTTCTCCTGATAGAAAAGCATGCCCCCGTCAGCACCTACAGAGAGGATTTCTTCACGTCCCGAAGCGTAAGCCCGCAATTCGCTCAGGCAAGTATCCGTCCATACGCTTCCCGGATATACTTCTTTTATGGTCATAGTTAAAAAATAAAAGGTTTGGGCCTTTTGCGGATGTCCGGTCTTTTCAGCAAATGCAGCCCACAATTCATCTGTCTTTTGCTCTTCATTTCGGATCGATTCCCAATCCAAAGGCAAAGCAAGGCTTTGAAGACGAGGGTGATCTGCGATTTCCAACCGAACAGAAGATGTCATGGGGAATAAAAAAAACGCCCTTCCTTTTTCAGTGACATAGCCTTCAGGAGAATAACCCCGCTCTATGGTTATCTGAATCGATTTTAATCTGTTGTTTTTTCGGAAAAGAGCTTTTGAGGCCGCATAACCGTTGATGAGGGCTAAAGCATCTGTCCTTTCGGAGACAGCCATTGTCAGCGATTCTCCGATTCCGTCTCCTTTTGCTCCTTCGACCCAGGACGATCCGGCATAGCCGTCAAAAAGGTTCTCCCCGCTATAATTTTGCCCTTCTTCGTTTAAGACGGAAGTGACATTAAAAAAATGTCCGTAGCGGTCTTCACAAAAGACTTCCCGAAAAGAAGGCTCCTTCTGCTGTGCGTCAACCGTCAAAACAGCCGTTGTAAAACAAAAAACCCATGCCAGGACTTTGTTCACGCTTTCCTCCTTCTTTTTATTGAAATCAATTATATCATATTTTCTTTTATTCCTAAAGCAAACAACACTCTCTTAAACCCTTTTGATGAAGACTTCAATTCTGGCACGACTTCATCAAAACAACTGGCTTTTATGCTTTTCCCTGTTAAAATTAAACTCATTGAAAACAAGGAGGTTCTATGAAAGATCAAATAGCGGCACTGCTGACAAACGGCGACAAATTGGCCCAATTGGCCGTGGGCTGGGCTCCGAAAGTGGCAGGAGCTTTGTTTGTTCTGATCATCGGCCTGTGGATCGTGAAATTGTTAATGAAGGGGCTCAGGAAAATGCTGTCAAAACGGAAATTGGACCCTTCTTTGACTTCATTTCTCATCAGTTTCTTAGGAACCATCTTCCGGGTTTTAGTGATCATCAGTGTGATGGGCATGATCGGCATACAGATGACATCTTTTATCGCCCTTCTGGGTGCTGCAGGATTGGCCATAGGCATGGCTCTTTCCGGCACCTTGCAGAATTTTGCCGGAGGTGTCATTCTTTTAATCTTCCGCCCCTTTAATGTGGGGGATTTTATTCAGGCTCAGGGCCATTCCGGTATTGTCAGAGAAATCACCATTTTCACCACAATATTGACAACTGTGGATAACAAAATCATTGTTTTGCCTAATGGCCCCTTAGCCACCAATGATCTGACCAATTACACCAAGGAAGATACCCGCCGGGTCGATTGGAAATTCGGTATGGCCTACGGGGATGATATGGATAATTTTAAAAAAGCGATCAATGATTTTATTAATGAAGACAGCCGTATTTTCAAAGACCCCAAACCTTTTATCGGGCTCATTGAACTGGGAGACAGTTCCGTCAATTTTGCCGTTCGTGTCTGGGCGAAAATCAGTGACTATTGGGATATCTTTTTTGAAATGAATGAAAAGGTATACAAACGCTTTCCCGATTATCAATTACACATCCCCTTTCCTCAGGTGGATGTTCATCTCCATCAGCAATAATATCTTCGGCCCCGGTTATAGACCGGGGCCTTTCTTTACCCTTCATCATCGATCTCTTTTAAAAGCTCTCTGACAGCTGCTTCCAATTGTTGATCACGCCCGACAGATATGATCTCATAATCAGTGTCAACTTTGATATCCGGCTCCAATTGCTGATTCTCCAGGTATCTGCCTTTTAAGTCACGTCCGCCAATCTCAGGAATGCCGAAATTGATGGCCGGGTTCTGCAATCTTTCCCACCAGACTGACGTCATGGTGCCCGGAACAGGCATGCCGACTAATTTACCCAATCCAAAGGTTCGGAAAGCATAGGGGAAACCATGAGCATCTGAATAATTCCCTTCACTCATAATCACAATACTCTTCTTAAACCAATACCGTGAGGTATCGGAGCCGTATTCCTGTCCTCGGGGGGTCCAGTCGATATACTTTTTGCCGTTTAACAGCATGACAAGCTCCTGAGTCAGATTACCCCCTCCGTTAAAACGTGTATCCACAATCACCCCTTCTGTATGTCCGTACCGCCCGAAGAGATCATGATAGACTTGGTTGAAACTGTTGGAATTCATCGAAGGCACATGAATATAGCCCAGGCGTCCGTTAGAGAGAGTCTCCACCGTTTCCCTGTTTCTTTCAATCCAACGATCATAGAGATGCCAATAATCAGTCACATGGGGTTTAACAAAGATCTCTTTTGTCCCTCCGAAAAGCCCGGGTTTTTTCAATGTCACTTTCACAAAGGTCCCGGCTTTATGATTCAGGGCGGAAAAGTAATCGTTGAGGGTTTTTACCTCCTGTCCGTCAATATGGGTTATCACACTGCCTGCAGGCACATCTTCCCCGCTTTCGAACAACGCCCCGCCTTTGATGACTTCTTTAATGGTGATCCCTTTTTCATTTTCATTGTCATAGCCGAAAAACACACCCAAACTAGCGACTCTGTCATTTTCCTGAGAAGAAAGCCGTCCGTAAGCCCCTGTATGTGACGCATTCAATTCTCCCAATAATTCACTGACCAATTCGGCAAAATCGTAATCATTGTTAATTGAAGCCAGAAAAGGCTCATACTCCTTTTTATACATCTCCCAGTCAACGCCATGAAGGCCGGGGTCATAGAATTTCTTTTTGACCTGCCGCCAGATATGCTCAAAAAAGTAACTTCTTTCCTCTTTTGTTTTCAAATTCTGCACTGCTTCAAAAGAAATCGTCTGTCTGCTTTGAGTCGTCACATTGAAAGAGATGATCGATCCGTTGGAAAGCAGCCAGAGCGTATCTCTTTTATCATTGACATCATAAAGCAGAGCGTTTTCCGAAAAAGAGGTCAGGCGTGTATAATCATTTTTCCGAATGTCCACTTTCCAAAGTTCTGTTTTATCTTTATGCCCGGACAGATAGTAAAGAACATCCCCTTCTTCAGAGAGAAAAGTTCCCGAGAGGCTTGCAGGAAAACGGGTCAGCTTGACATGCCGTTTTTCCAGATGATTCCAGTCAATATCTATTCTCTTCGCTTTTTCCTTCTTTTCACTCTTCTTATCTTTATCTTCCTCACTTTTTCCATCCTTTTTATGAATGCGGATATACTCCTGATACTCTTCATTATTTAAAAGGGCCTTTTGAAAAGCTTCATGGCTCATATAAAGGGCATAGACATGATACTCATTAAACCATCCTCCGAACCGGCGGGATCCGTATTTCCCGGTATTATAAATCAGGGCTTCCCCCTTCATTTCCCAGCTTGCGCCCCAGTTGTAATACCCGCTGTTGGTGAGATTGAATATGGGGCCTTTCCCTTCTGCATCCCTCAAACCGATATCATTTGTGTTTTTGCCTTCATTCATCATCTCAAATATCAGCCATCGGCTGTCGGGCGACCAGCTGAAAAAGATATCTCCGTCCCGATAGGAGTAATTTTCTTCCCCGGTCAAGATTGTTTTTGTCTTCCCCGACTTAATATCAATGACTTTTAAAATCTGCCTTTCTTCCAGATAGGCGATCTTTTCGCCGTCTGGAGAAAAAAGCGGCTGAAAGGCCTCTTCAGGGCCTTCGACCAAAGCGATTTCCTCCATTTCCGTTGCGTAGGCAAATGAATTTTCTTCTTTTTCGATCAGGCGCGTCATGTAAATATCCCAGCTTCCGTTGCGCTCAGAGGCATAGACGACAGAGCGCCCGTCCGGGCTGAAGTCTACAGAACGCTCCTGCTCCGGCGTATCCGTAATGCGTATCGTTTTTTTGAATTGAGCGGATGTCACGAACACATCCCCTCTGACCACAAAGGCGACCTCAGACCCGTCAGGGGAAGCAGCCAGCTCACTCACTCCCCCGGTGTGGACTTTTCTGTCAATATTATAATTTTTCGGCTCATTGATGATTTTAATATCGATTTTTCGGCTTTCTCCGTCCCGGTAAAGATAGATCTCCCCATGATACCCGTAACATAAAATGTCATTACGGGAAATGGAAAGAAAGCGAACGGGGTGAGTCTCATGAAAGGTAATCTGCTTAACTTTTTTCGGGTCGTTCAAAGGAAAAGAGGCAATATTGAAATCACCGAATTGTTCTGTCAGGTAATAAACGGTTTGCTCTGATGCGTTTAAGACTGGATTTCGGTCTTCTCCTTTGAAAGATGTCAGGATACGATGTGTCTGAGCATTACAGTCATAAAGCCTGATGTTTCTGGCGACAGAAGATGTATGATGTTTTCTCCAGGCATTTTCTCCGCCTTTGAGATCCTGATAAAGAAAAAAGTCTCCTGTTCGGGAAAGAAAGACTTCTTCAGCAGGGGTTGTGAGTATTTGGGTTATCTCTTGCGTTTTAACATCGACCCGATAGAGTTCATCTAAAAAATAGGCAGGGAAAAGCCTGTTTTGAGGATCATCCTGAATAGAAGCGCTAAAAAGGATCCCCTTTCCGTCAGGAGTAAAGGTATAGGGGATCTCAGAGCCGGGGGCGTTGGTCACTCGTTGCGGCACACCCCCTTCAGCCGGTACAATAAAAATGTCAAAGTGGCCATAGCGAAAAGAAGCGAAGGCAATTGTTTTCCCGTCCGGCGACCAGACCGGCCTAAAGTCATAGGCCGCATGAGCCGTCAGCTGACGGGCTTTTCCGCCTTGTGAGGAAACGATATAAATATCGTCCTGATAGGAAAAGGCGATAGAACGGCCGTCGGGTGACAGGGACGGATAGCGTTTCCATTGATAATCCTCTCCCCGGACAGATGAAAAAACAAAAACCATCAACAGACATAAAACAACATTTTTCATAATCAGGCTCCTCTGCTTCTTTTTATTCTTTATACGGATATGATACTTATTTGTTGTCCTTTGAAAAGGAATTTTTTCGTTTTCCTTAATTTTTCCCCGATATTCACAGACTCATCTACCAGATTTCAGGAAGTGGCTCCTCACAGGCAGGATATCAGCCCGGGAAAAAGGATCTTCTCTTCTGCCTTCTTATGGTCATATTCGCTTCTTGACAGTCAACGAATGGATGATATAATCTCACAATATTTTTATTTCCAAAGGAGTATTTATGGACAAAAAAAGTAAAATCCGGCCCATCGCTTTAGCTCTTTTTTTCCCGGCTATCGGGTTCAGTCTTATCCTTGTCCTGAAAATGGCTTTTGATCTGCAGCTGTCTAAAGCCCTTTATTCTCTTATTGCTTTTGCCGTGACTTCTTTTGCCGTTCTCTGGGTTTATCGCAAATTTGTAAAAGCCCCTTTCGGGGCTGTCTCCCTGAAGGCGTTTCTCTTCCGTCTGGGTTGTTCAGGATCGTATCAGCTGAAGCCTTATATCCTTCTTGGGATTCTTCTGGCCGGACTCACCACGGCAGGCATGATGGCCGGTTCGGCCTTATCAGGGCTTTATGTCCCGGACACTTCAAAAATCAGCCTTTCCCATGCCCTTTTCAGCCTGACACCCGGTATCTGGGAAGAGATTATGTTCCGCGGAGTGATGCTGATCCTTCTCTTGCAGATGACACGCTCATTAAAAAAAGCAAGCCTTATTCAAGCTGCGCTTTTTGCGTTAGCCCATCTTTCCGGATTCAGCCTTCTGTCCCTTGTTGATATCATTTCTGTCTTTTTTATCGGCCTTCTTTTCACTTATACAGCTGTAAAGACCCGTTCCCTGATTCCGGGGATCATTTTCCATTATCTTCATGACACTTTTGTGCTCTATGCGCAGCCCCCTGAAAGGCTGATGACCTCGTTTTCTTCAAACGCCTCTTTTTACGGAGGGCTTTGGATGGCCTTAATTATCGGATTTTGGGCTGTCAAATTGATAACAGAACATTATCAGCTCCAAAACTATTTTAACCCTTACGGTGAAACAAATCTCACAGAAGAGAACTTTTCCATTCCACTCCCTCCCGAAAGAAAAAAGCGCTCTCCAAAAAAAATCCCGCGCAAGATCTTTTTTATCAATATTCTTGTCTTCATGGGAGCCCTGATAGAGGTGTCGTATCCCCTTTTCAGGTTTATCATCGCTCTTGTCCTCCTTATCAATCTGTTTATTCTGTTCAAATGGAACACTTTAAATTTCAATATCAATATTCCGACTTTTATAATGAACGGCATCATGTCTTTCATAACGGGATATACTCTTTACACAGAGGGCTCTCAAAGAGTCTATTTGATTCAATACGGTTTAGGGTTCTTTTATCTGATATTATTTCTCTTCACAATGTTAAAAAGCAATAAAGAAGAGTCCGTGGAAAACGCGCCCCGTCTGTGAGAATCAAACGGGGCGGCTGTCAGGCTGAACAAGGAAAAGATGATTCCTTTTTATTTTTCAGCCCTTTGCTCTTTTTTCAATACTCAGTAGGAAACAGCACCGTCTCCGTAACTGATCATCACAGCGATTCCGTCTTCCGATTCCGAAGGCGCCACTGAAACACTGAAGGTCCATCCGCTAAACCCTTTGCGATATCCTACAGAAACACCGGATTTTATGAGCGATGTCCATTCATCATTATCTTCAAATGTTTTTTCCAGTTCTTTTCTGTAATGAGACATCACTTCCTTGGAATCCAGTTCTTCTCCCGGGACGATGACGATCAGCTCGCTGTTCGCTCCGGTCTTGATGGATTTAGCCTCGGATCCCTCATAAAGCGCAATACCGAAATCATCTAAAACCGTTAAAAATTCTTCAATGGTCTGCGGTTCTTTTTGCTGTTCTCCACTCCCGCCCGGAGCCGCACAACCTAACACGACAAAAAGGACGACAAAACCGATCATGAATACCTTTTTCATGTTTCACCTCCTCATTTTACAGACCCTTTTTTAACATACCCGGTAAAACCAGATTGTTACACAAAAGAGCCACACGTTCAATAAAACGAAAAACTGACCTTAAAATAAAAGAATTTTGGAGAATGTCAAGAAATTATTTGCATTATCAACTCCCTTTTGTGAATTCTCTCATGAAATTATAGTAATTTTTTGAGTGTTTTGCCTCATTTTCAATATACCATAACAAACAACTCTTCTCCTGAGGCCATTCTTTATTCGTATTCTTTCAAATATTCTTCTGCAGAACAGCTCATTTCAATAGAAAACTCAGACATATATTTCCTGTTGCAAAAAGTTATTATATAGTCTTCAAAATTGAAATCTTTCCTTCCGTCACGCTCATAAAACATTCTGCGGATCTCTTCTTCTGTCAAAGGGCGGTAATAATCCTTCATAACAAGGTAAGGCTTTTTAAACCGCAGCGGTTTGGGCCGCGTTTGCTGCTGCTTTGTCGGATACCCGTAAACAACCATGGCTATAGGCAAAACATACTTATCCAATTTGAGAAGGGAAACAATCTCTTCTTTATTTTCCAAAATATCTCCGATGTAACAGGAGCCTATTCCCATGGATTGAGCCGCTATGACACTGTTTTGGGCCGCAATGAGGGCATCAGCACAAGCCAAAAAAAGATCTCCGGCGCGCGGCTTGCGCGGAGACGCTCCGGCATAGACATAGGTATCCAGCCAGCGGCGGCAATCGGCTAAGAAGACCAGGACCAGCGGAGCTTTGGCAATAAAGGGCTGATGATCGCAACTTTCGGCCAATGCTTCTTTTATGCTTTGATCCTGTATATCCAAGATCGTATAGAGCATCTGATTTCCGGCTGTGGGTGCTTGAAAAGCCGCCTCCAAAATAAGCTCTTTTTCCTTTTTCAAAATCGGCTTCTCTTCAAAAACCCGCACAGATTTCCGCTCAAAAAGCGTTCGTATGACCAGATTCACAGGACCTCCTCATCAGCTGCAACAATGATGCAGATTCGTTCCTTCATCAAATTGCCTTTCTTCTCATCGGCAGACTTATTCCCGGACAAATTTCTTTAATGTCCAAAGAAGCCTGTTCATTCTCATCTCTACTCCCATAGCCAGGACTTTCCCGTCGGGGCCGATAAAGACAGGATAGGGATACCCCAGACAGAATACTTTGCGGAAATGTCATTTTTCCGGTCACTTATAATCCCAGGAAAGGTGATGTTATGCTCTTGCATACACCTCTTGATCATCTCTTCATATTGCGCGGAATCACCGGAAACTTTTGTGATCCCCAAAAATGCGATGTTTTTGTCTTTCATAGATTCACGCGCTTTATTGACAAAAGGAATCTCCCTTTTCATATTGATCTCCTCCTACTCTACAGACAGCTGCCGATGATTCTTATCAGGGCCTGAAATCGTTAACGCAACAGCGATTTGTTCACCCTGCCGGCTTAAGTGAAAAACATAGGCATGATAATGCCAATTGTTAAACTTATACTGAGCAAATCCTCCGATCTCCTTTGTTCCGTAGAAAACTCGAAAAGTATTGTTTCCATAACCGTAACGCTCCCGGCTCATCCCTTTTCTGACGCTGCGGCCCCTGTCAATAACCACGCTCTCATCCCAAGTGACTCTGACCTGACTCCGCTCAAGCCCTTCAGAGACGATCACCTGCACCCTGTTCATATTAAAAAGATAACTCAGGGCATGAGCGGCTGTCGTTTTGCTGAAAAGACCTCCTGGTTTGAAAAAAGATAAAAAAAAGCTCCCGCACAGAGGATAAAAAGAAATCCGCATATAGCGAGAAACTTGAATAATCGAATCATTTTTTTTCCTTCCTAAACCGCTTTTATCCGATCTCCCTAGTTCAGGAACAGATAAAAACGACACTCCCCTTCTTTTTCCAGGCCTTTAAAAAGTTCTCGGTTCAGCGACATCATCTCCGTAGAGCGGAACGTTTAAACTCCGCCCAAAAAAGCGTTGATATTCATGCCTCTTTCTTTATTTGCGGTTTTTTGTCTTATTGGGGAACTGCGGCGCTTCAGGTATTTCTACCGGATGCTCTCTTATTTTATTCTTTAAATAGCCTAACGCATACTCCAGCTGTCTGTCCTTTCCCTGATATGTCTCAAAGGGCAGATTGTCCACATCGATATCCGGTTCGACACCATGGCCTTCAATCAGCCATTCACTTTCCGGACCGTAAACACCCATTTGCGCCGCCGATGCAATCCCCTTATCCACAAGAAGATTATTAAAGGAAAGCCAGATCTCTCCTCCCCAGGTCCTTCGGCCGATAACAGTTCCCAATTTAAGTCTTTTGATTGCTTCACAAAAGGCTTCCCCGTCAGACGCCGTCCTTTCATTACAGAGCACAACAAGATGTCCGGTGAACGCATATTGCATATTCCAATGGGGAGCGCTGTCACGAGCCTTCCAGTAAAACCAAGCCTTCCGAAGAAGTTTTTCAACGATCCAGCTGTCGATATTCCCTCCCCGGTTATGACGCACATCGATAATCAGCCCTTTTCTGTCAAAAACAGGATAAAACTGACGGGCCCACTCATTATAATCATCGCGTCCCATGGCCCGGAGATGCAAATACCCTATGGATCCCCCACTCTCTTTTTCCACGGCCAGTCTTTTTAAATATTCCCATTCAGCATAACGCATAGAGACTTCGTCTTCGGGAGAAAGTGTTTTGACCACAGCATGATAAAGCTTCCCCTGTCTTTTCATTGCAAGTATGATCTGACAGCGGACCTTCCCCCGCAGTAGTCTGTGAGGGCTCTGCTCACCCTTGACTTCGATCCCGTCGAAGGCAATGAGTTCATCGCCTTCTCTTATATCCAGATCGGGACGAAGCAAGGGAGAACATTTTCCGGGAAGGTCCGGATCCGTTTTATAAATATGTCCGATAAACCAATGCCCTTCCTCTTCCCGGAATTCCGCTCCTAAACAGCCGATATTGATCTTTTCACGTCCTTCGCGGATATCTCCCCCTCTGACAAAAGTATGAAGAGCGCGGAGTTCGCTGACCAGCATGGCGATAAGGTCGTCCAATTCTTCTCTGTCTGTCACCTTCTCCACAAGAGGTAGATGAAGTCTCAAAAGATGTTCATAATCAGCTCCATGAAGTTCTTTGTCATAAAAGTAATCCCGTTCCATGCGCCAGGCATCCTTGAGCATCTGCGCCCATTCGCTTACAGGATTTACGGAGAACCTCCAGGAAGAGAGATCGACTTTGATATCATCCCATTGATCGATCTTATCCAGAGTGCTGTCAAAGACATAAAAATGGCTGTTCTTTTTCAATAGGATTTTCTTTTTATCGGCTGAAAGGAGAAAACCGTTGCATTTATCGCAAAGTGTTATCATCTCCGCAGGTTTTTCATTTTGAATTTTTGTCATGTTAAGGGTGAAACTCATCTCTTCGTCCATGACCATTTCCATAATAAAAAGCCGGTCGTCTGTCACTTGCAGATCAGAAAAAAGCCCCGGCCTGACGGGGACTTCCCACAACCGCTCATTCAGCCCTTTTCGTTTGATCACCATATGAAGCGACGCTGCATCGTCTTTTTCCTTTTTCTTTTTTTCTGCCGGCTGTAATTCATCGTTTTCCAAAAAGGGAGATCTTTGCCCACCTGTCAGGTCCAGCATATAGACTTTGTCGGGATTTTTAAAATAAGGCTCAGGTTGTCTTGGTCCCCAGGGAGAAGGGACTACAGTGTTCAGATGTCTATCTGAAAGAAAATAAAGCCATTTCCCGTCAGGACTCCACGCGGGAGAAAAGGAGTGATAACGTTCAGATGTCACAGGGAATATCTCGTTTTTCTTTCTGTCATACAAAAATATCTGTGTCATCAAGTTAGAAGCAGCTGTCATCGTAAAAGCGGCAAAAGAGCTGTCCGGAGACCAGGCAAAAACGGTGACTTCCTCATAATCGGAGCGGACGATCTCTTTTTGTTCATCGGTTTTCAGGTCTGCCAGCCACACCCGGCGGTCTTTGTCACCATAAAGCATCACACTCCCGTCCGGAGAGGGATATCCTTTAAGATTGATCGTCTTTGATTTCCCGGTAATACGAGTCTCTTTTTGACTCTTCCCGAAAAGAATACGGGAAAACTCAAATTCATCCTTTTCATCAGATAACGCGAGGCAGGATCCGCTGTTTTTGACAAAGACAGCATGTTTATACCGCACGCCCTCCTTTTGAGAAACTTGAAAAAGACGCCCTTTCCCGGCTGAAGCGTAAAATATCCTTCCTCGAGCCGTCAGGAGAAGGCTCCGGCCATCGGGAGAGAGGTCATAGTCTTCGATATAGTCCGAAGGGTTTTCTATCCATTTTTCACGCGTCTGGTCAAAGTCAGAGATCAGAGAAATCTCAAGCTTTTTTTCATTATCCTGTTCAATATCATAAAGATAGAGATCCCCGGCGCATTGGTAAAGGATCTGTCCCTTATAATGATCAGCACTCCTGACCTCAAAAGCGGCATGAAAAGTATGCTGTTTAAGGTCCTTGCCACTCTCGTTCATAGACCACAGATTTAATCCCCCGTTTCTATCGGATAGAAAATAAAGGCGCTTATTATAGTACATAGGATTTTTGCTTGTTCCGGGATAATCTTCTGTCAGGGGCTCTGCCTCCTTTTTACCGTCAAATTTCCAGATCTGCTCTACAGAGCCTCCCTTGTAATTTTTTGTATGACTCCCCTGAAAGGGCAAGCGGGTAAAATAGAGGATCCGGCCGGCATCGTCATAAACCCCCTCGCTGGCCTGATTCAGGGGCACGGGCTCCTCTTGAAGGCTGACCGGGTCAATGAGAAAGAGACGGACATCGGGCAGTGTTGTGTTCTTTGTGCTGCGGTAAAGGATGCGTCCGTCCCGAGTCCAGTTTACAACGAACGAAGCATCAATATTATAGGTCAACCTTTTGGGGCGCCCCCCGCATAGGGGCACAACAAAAACTTCAGGGAAGCCTTCATATTTTCCTGTAAAAGCAATCCATTTCCCGTCAGGAGAGATCCGGGGATGTGTTTCTGATCCGTGGTGGCTTGTAAGTCTCTGAGCATCGCCCCCTTCTACAGAACAACGCCAAAGATCACCCTCCCCCGTGAAAACAACGGACGTTCCGTGAAGAGCCGGAAATCTGAAATATCCTTTCTTAATTTTTTTCATGAAGCCTCCTTTGACTTTATTGTGAAGTATTTTTTTTTGAAATCAAGGTTTTAATTATTTCTTTTCTTTTGTCGGGAGTGTAATCCTTGACAATATTCTTCTTTGTCGGTTATAATAATCCTAACTGAGGAGGTCATGTGGACACCGGATTACTGATCGTCAAAAGGATTCATCAAAGGAAAAGCCGTTTTAGAAAATTCTGGATCTATGTGGACGGAGAACGCAAAGAACCTGTCAAAAACAATGAAGCCGTCACGATCGATCTTTCCATTGGGAAACATGAAGTCCAGATCCGTCAGGATATTTACAAAAGCCAAAGGATTTCTTTCGAGTTGAAAGCCGGAGAAACAGTGACTTTAGAATGCGGGAGTCCCATTCAGGGGGTCAAACTGGTTGCCACCTGGCTTTATGCCCTTATTCCTATTCCCGGAATCTATATCTATTTGAAGAAGCACTGAAGCGGAAGGATTTTCTTTTCCTTTTTTTTCCCTAAACTCCCACAATGCGGTTGCGTCCCTGCTGTTTTGCTGTGTACAGACGTTTATCAGCCACCCCGATAAGCTCTTCCACCCATTTGGAATCTTCAGGGTAAGCCGCCAGGCCTATGCTTACGGTAAGGCTTCTCGACGAACCCATAAGCTTGGACTCTTCGATGGTTTTTCTGATACGCTCGGCGATTTTCATTCCTGAAGACATGCCCTCATCAGGGAACATCAGCGCAAATTCCTCGCCGCCGTAGCGGCCGATGTTATCGGAAGAACGGAGCAATTTTTTGACAAGAAGGGCTGTCTTTTTTAAAATCTCATCTCCTTTCTGATGCCCGTAAAGGTCATTGACTTCTTTAAAATGATCAATATCAAGCATACAGAGGACAAATCTTTTATGACGATTTGCCCCTGTATAAATATAGTCTTTAACAGCATTCATAAAAACATCCCGCACATAGAGTGACGTCAGGGCATCCCGCATATAGACATTTTCCAAGATGACGGTCTCCAAATAACGGAGGAAGTAGAGCTGGACCATCTCCAACATGGACATATCATAATCAGTTTTTACCAAATGCTTTTTGTCCATATAAATATAGCCCAACAGAGGAAGATGTGATTTTCTGTTCAGGGATGAACTCCCATTGGTTTTTTCTTTTGAAAAGCGCAAAACGGCGTTCTTATCCATGAGCGGAATGATCATATATTCCGTTAAAGCAGAATGGCCGCACTTTTCACACCTGTGAATACGTCCGTCATAATCACATAAAGCATAATCATGGTCAGCCGGTTCCTCACGTGGGTGATATAAGACCGGAGTTGAATGAATACGCACTTTTTCAACAAACTCCGTCCCTTCTTTCTGAAAGAATATAATACGGTCATAAAAAAAGTTTGCGCTGACAGCTTTCATGGCATTGCTTAAATATGCGGGATCGGCCGGATGGGAATCCTTGAGCTGATCGGTCAGTTGTCGATAACTGCTGATAATAACATTCAAGGAGGGGCATTTTTTCCCTTTTTTCAGGTCAAGGTTTATCAGGGGGAAAAATTCTTCGCAGTATTCTTTGAGATGAAACAAAAAGGTCGGAGTTGCGGAGCGACTTCCTTTTGCCTGTTCCATGGCCCTTTTATAATACTCAACAAAAAGGCTCAGATGTTTTTTAAAGTCGGCAGAACCTGTATCATACAAAGCTTTGGCCAAAAGAAGCTGAATCTTCCAATAAAAATATTGCCCCGCAGAAGCCCAATGATCATAAAGTGAAATTTTAAAATTCTGCCGAATATAACGGATGCGTTTTTCCGGCTCTCTGAGCCGCGGATCCTCTTCAATTTTGAACACCATCTCATAATCCGAGAAGACTTCTCCATGCTTTTTCAGCATTTTTTTATGGATCTCTTTTTTGGCTTTTCGAAATTCCTCTTTTGATAGATGCGGGACAATGTAAGTGAAGTAAGCGCTCATCTCAAAACCCTCTATGGTTTTCTCCATAAGGGATTCAAAGGTTTTTCTGTGGGCGGGTTGATAGCCTTCAACAAAAAGCCGGGCCAAAAGAATATCCAGTTCATAATAGTGAGAGAAGGGATTCTCTTTATTAACAGGCGTCGCGGAAAGAATATGTAATATTTGCTTCTGATATTTTTTATCTCCTCTCAAAACCAGCAACCATTGAACAACATAGTAAAAATGAAGCTGCCGACGGAGAAGGGAATTATTGCTGATCTGCAAAGGCGAAAAAAGTGCTTTTTCATTTTTTTTCACCAATTCCCAGGCTTCCTGAAAAGACCCGGTCAGATAATAGGTATTAAGCATATTTGTGATTATGAGGAGCAGTGTCATTTTTTCATTGATCATCTTCGCATAAGAAGCTGCTTCTTTAAGATATCCGATTTTTTTGTCGACATCAGGTTCAAAGATCGAAATGTTGTTCAATGTAATCATAATCTTGCGGTAATTATGTCCTTTTTTGGCATACTGAGACGAAAGCTTAAACTGCTCAATCGCTTTGTCATGCTTTATCATCCGATAATAAAAGACCCCATAATTATTGTGAAGGCTGTAAAGCCAATTATAATTCTGATCTTTTTCTCCCATCTTAATAAAATAACGGGCATAAGCGTTCACCCTTTTGACATCATTCTGATAGATAAGCGAAGAGAATATGGTCGTCATTGCATGATAACACAAAGCACATTTTTCTTTATTCCGGCAAAGAGAAAGCGTTTTCCTGGCATATTGAACAGCGAGGCCATGCTCCCAATTTTGTTCATAGAAATTGCTTGCCTCCGCATAAAAAAGCGCCTGATAACCCGGCTCTAAAGATTCAATGCTCTCAAGAATGAAATCAATGAGCGGCTTGATCTCCTCGGTTTTTTTAAGAATATTCAATTTCGAAAATTTGAAAAGAGCAAATAGTGCCTTTTCCCTTTCTCCTTGATATTCCTCCATCCCCCGATCATAGAATGGGACCGCTTTTTCATCCTCTTCTGAAAACAAGCTTCTGATAAAGAGGATCTCGATAACGGCTCTCTTCCCGGGTTGTGTTATGCACTCAAAAGAACATCCGTGTGACTGATAAAAATCTTCCATGATTTCCCGATAGCGTTCCGCAATTTCTGAGTCGCTGAGTTTTTCCGGGAAATATATCAGCCGTTGGATCACATCGGCGGCTCTTTTATAATCCTCCAGCCTCAGCAAATATTGAATATACCGCGACAATTCATTATCACTCAGGCTGCCTTCTCCCCTTTCATAAACAGCGAGAACTTTTTTGATGTTTTTTTCCGATTCGCCGAGAGGGAGTTGCCTTATCCGCTTTTTTAACTCTTCGTATAAGGCATAATCTGCAGGCTCTGCCATGGCATTATAATACTCGGCAATAATCCGTTCTGTTTTCAACTTTTCAAACTCCTGTGCAAAGCCCGGCCCAAAAAAGCTTTTCAAAAATTCCTTTCTTACGGGTTTTTTGAAATAGACCATCGCCGATAGAAGTTTTCGGGAAGATGCTAATTCTAAGAGATTATCAATGACTCTTCTGTAAGACGGGGCGGAAAAAAGTGCTTCAGCGTCTCCGGAAAAAACCAGTGCTCCATCTCTGTATTCAAAATAAGGACGCCACTGTTTTAAGTTGATCATAAAAGCAATGCTTTTCCAGAATCCTGCTGAAGAAAGATACTTCTTTAATTCCTGCATATCTATACTTTCAAAAAGACCAAGAAATCCATTCACCAGCTCCTTGCTCCGCTGTGTTTCGTTCATCCGTTCCGCTGTGAAATAGCGAGTAAGCTGCACATCTCCCTCGGAAATAAAATGCGAATTCCCATGAAAGATCAGGGTAAAGGCTTTACCGCTATAAAGCTGTATCGTTTTTTTCAAGATCTCAATACTTTTTGCATCTGTAAAATCAATCCCGTCAATAAAAATAACAGGTTTGATATAATAGGAAAGCTCTTCAAAGAGCCGCACAAAGGTCCCTGTTATTTCAACATCGCCTACAGAGATCTGCAGATCACCGTCATCGCCCTCCTGCAAAGTCATAATATGCTGCAAAAGCGCTCTGTCTTTTCGGATAAGGGGTTGATAGCGCGGTTCCGAAAATAGATAATGAATAAAATGTTTCATAACAGAGTAAGGGGTTTTTGAACCGGAGATTTTTATAAAAACATAGCCTTCAGCCTGCAGACTCATTCGGATATAATCTTCAAGCGGAAGGATAATATCTGAGGGGATATTCGTCAATTGGCTGACTGTCATTCCTTCATTTTCATAAAGCTGATTTAACAATTTCACACACTCCTCTTTGATTTCAGGAACCATGTCCAGAGTGAAGGAAAAACGGTCAAAAATAAAATCAATGTCCGGCAACACAGTCGAAGAGTGATAAGTAGGGTTCAGAAGCTCTGTGATCTCTCTAAAATCGTTGATATCTTTTTCAGCCTCTTCTCCGGGTTCCAGATCGATAAAGATGACATTGTGATCCGGTGTGAGAAGAATATTCTTCAGATTCAAATCGCCGTGAACATAATCGTATTGATGCATAAGGGAGAGATAATGTCCGACAGATTGCAGCACGGCATCGGGATCCTCTATCTCATTCTTTTGCCATAGTTCAAAAAGTGAAGGATACTCCAAATATTCCATGGTATAAAAACAGTAGTTCCCCATAAAGGCCGCGCCGTCAATCGTATGGATCGAATCAAAGTCATAGACCTTTACAACACAGGGCAAAAAGATTTCGCTTAAGTATTTATACTCTCTTTTAAACTGTCCGAGCCAGGAATCTCCCATTTTATCCGAGTTATAGATCTTCATGGATTTAAGGAGACATTTCGGGTCATCGGAGTCCAGCACCTGATAAATAACGCCGAACTCCCCTTTAGCCATTTCTTTTTGAATTGTATAACGTCCGTTGATTCTTTCCATACCCTATATCATATCTTTGAAACGCTCTGCTATCAATGAAGAATTCAACTTAAGACATTAGTTCCGCTTATTTTTATCCAAGGAGGATAAAAATGAGACTTTCATCGAAAAAAGTCCGGATCTAAGAATAACTTTTCGAAAAAAAAGATGATACATAAAAAAGGATTTGATGTTTTTTATAATAATATTTATCTTTAACGGTATTGTTTTTTTCCTATACTCCTTATGGAATCTGTTCAGGCTTCTATTCATGCATTCCGCCAGAAGCTCCCCACTCCGTAATGCATAACTGATCCCCTCGGCTGAGCTGGGGCTGATAAAGCCTGCGGCTTCGCCGATAAGAGCAAGGCGATGAGTTCCGGTTTGAATACTGCGCCTGCGCCTCGGCCGACAGATAAAGCTTGCCTCTTTGTGCAAGACCTCTCCTTGAATCAGGCCTTTCTCTTTGAGTTTTACAATCAGTTTTTCAAAGGTTTCTTTGACCACAGGGGAAACAGGAAGAGCTCCTCCCACCAAGAGACATCCGTTTTTGGGGATGATCCAGGAATAAAAATCCGTTATACTTTTGTCAAAAATTGAAGTGTAAAACGGGGTATTCACAGGTGTTTTATATGTATACTGCAACGCCAAGTAATCTGCAGCCGGCAAGCGGGGGGAGAATGATCTCCTTATCCGGGATCCGGCGCCGTCGGCTCCCACAAGAAAGCGCGTTTCAACACTTTTGGCTTCCCCGTTCTCTTTGTAATCAACGACGATCCGGTCATTCAATTCCAAAAATGCAAGAAAAGAGACATTGTCTTTCTTTTCGACATGAGAACCAATAGAAAAGTAGAGCCATCTGTCAAACTTTTCCCGGTCTATATTCAGATAAAAGCGCTTATAAAAGCCTTGGAGATCATTATCAAAATCAAGGGTCCGAACACTGAAAAGCTGAGGCTCTGCAAGAACCTTCAGCGGAACCCCCATGCCTAAACGGGATAATGCCTTTTGGGCATCGGGAGCTAAAAGCCCACCACAGCATTTTCTTTTTGTAAAATTTTCTTCTTCCATGGGGCGTTTTTCTAAAAGAAGAACTTTATAATGACCGCTGATGAAACGTGCAAACGCCGAACCGGCCGGCCCGGCTCCGACAATAACAATATCGTACATCCGCATCTCCCTTGATTCAGAGAGTATGATAACGGAATGTTTACCTCTGTAAAGAATAGATTTTCACTCTTTGAGAGTCTGATCATTAGACGTTCATCAAAGGGTTACCGTCCTGAAGCCAATATCCATGATATGCAGGATAAAGGAATAATTTTTTCTGCAGGTTCATTGTCCACTTTTGACTGAATTTGCACTGTTGCAGAACGTGGATCTTGCAAAGCAGAATCAGCGGTGAACTCACATATTTTTGTCCTGTGCCCGCCCCCTTTTGCGGGGTAGCGAAACTGCATCATGTATCGTCCTTCACCCGCTTGGGCTGCCCTATAAAGGCTTTGGACTTTTTTTTCATCTTCAATGGTAAATGAAACCATTTGACTTCGGCCCGGCATGACAATCTCTTGAGAAGCTGAAATTTCAATATCGTTTTGTTGAAACATAAAAGCGGTTGAACATGAAAAACATTCCGAAGGTTCTGCGGCAAAAATACGGCCCTCAATCAAAGCTTTTCTCTTCTTTTTATCAGGAAAATACAAAAACCTTAATTGAAAACCTGTCAGTCCGACATCATCCCGAATTAAGGCTTTTTTCTTTTGCACATCAGATCCCCCATGCTGTTTTAATGAAATAAAAACAGCGATACCCAAAAGGATCATTTCGATGAAAAACGATTTTAGCCCTCCCTGATAAATAAAATAATGCCCCATAACCATAAGAGCAGCACAACTCAACAGCCCAAAGACCGTTATCTTCTTCATATTCTCCTTTCCCCCGGGACTCCCTTTCCGGCTTAGGATTAATCCTTAACGAAAAACCTGTTCAAAACAAATCCGCAGAAATACTCTCGCTGTTCTTTTCGTTCTTCGAGCCGGCAGACTCTTTTTTGCGCTTATAATCCAGAAAATTCAAGGTCACGGCCAATAGTCCTAAAAAAGCCAAAAGCAAATAATCAACCAAGCGCCCCTCCTTTGACCGGATTGTTATCATCACATCGTTAAGTTCCTTTTATGATTTTATTATACGTCCTGAATTGTCTGCTGTGCAGACAGCAGTTTTTTCTTATTTATGTTCCCTGGTGATTTCTTAACTTCAATTTAATCGGCAAGTTATTCACAATCGATAGCTTGTATTGTTCCCTCTCTTTGAACTTTCCTGTCTGAAGACTGAGAAAATATAATAGCACCCGCCCTTTCTTTTCATACAGACCCATTTGAAAGACTTATGCGGCGCCGAAGACACGATAGATTCAACACAGGGCCCATTCTCATACCCTTTTCGCTTGAATATGCTTTTTTGGGTACATCCTTTCCGATGCTTGGCTGTCCTTGATACTACATCTGAAAGGAGAGCGGCTTTCTTTTGACTTCTACTGAAAGCTTATGAAAATTTTTTTTCGAGGCCTGAAACCTCACTTATTCACATGTTATTCACATTCATGTGTTTAATTGCGGCTTCGTTTTTTATTTTGAAAAGCATTAATAGCGATTGCTTATTCCTCTTTTCTGCTCTCATGATACACCCTGTATAATTTCTCTGATAAAAGGGTTCCCAAAAGAGAAAAGTATTGAGATTCATCCTGAAGAGAATACATCTGAGAATCGATCTTAAGGTAGATGGAAAGCGCTTTCTCTTTTTGATAGAGAAGCGATGATATTTTGCTCCATCCGGAAGGAATGCTTCCGATTGAATCTTTATAAAGGATCTTTTCCGTTGATGCTGAAGTCATATAGATCTCATGCTCCTGCCCCCGAGATAAAACAACAGCCATGTCAGACGCCTGGAAAGAAGAGACCAATGAGTTAAATACTTCTCTTAACGCGGCTTCAAAGCTTTCCGCTGAAAGGCGCAATCCTGCAATATTAAAAAAAGTATTGATCTTTTCAATATCACGCACAGGGTCTTTAATGATTTTTTGTTTTTTTAATTGAATCTCTTTGGGAACCTCTTTGCCGTAAACCGTCTTATTTCTCCCGGTTTCTTTTGCATAATAAAGAGCCTCATCTGCATTGATAATCAGCTCATCCAATGCCTGAGCCTCATCAGGATAGACGGTATATCCAATACTGCATGTCAATCTATAATTGGAATGAAGGGCAGACTGCTCGATCTCGGCCCTGATCCTGTCCACAATCGGATGAATATCCACATCCGGCGGCATGAGCATACTGATGCCTATCTCTTCTCCCCCGTAACGTCCCACGATATCCGAAATGCGGACTGTTGATTTGATAATTTTACTGACATCTTTTAAGACAGCATCACCCCGGGAGTGCCCGTATCGGTCATTAATATTTTTAAAATGATCGATATCCAAAATCCCGACAACAACTTTCTGCCCGTTGTTTTTGGCATATTCGATGAGTTGTCGTGTCAGATTAAGCCAATGATCTCTTTTAAAAAGAGATGTCAGAGAGTCTAAAAGCGCTGTCTTTTTCAAATAATCATAGTAAAAGGCCGCATTGATGTAATCACGGAACGGGCCCAAATCCGTCCCTATCGTTTCATCCGGGTACAGCAGGACTTCTGTTGTATCCAGATAAAAACATCCTCGGAGTGAAAAATAATGAAATGTCGATTGTCTTTTTTCTTTTGAAATGCCTTCTTCTGCTTTTCTTTCATTTCTTCGTGCTGTTTTTTCAATATCAAGGACCGGGATGATCATGGCTGCTGTCAAATTAAACCGGCCAGTTTCAAACTGACCGAAATCAAAAAGGATCTTTTTGTGATTATCTTCAAAAAGGATCTCATTCAGCAAATCTTTTCGCATGGGAACGGAGATGTGAAAACGGGGCTTAGAATCAACAGCCGCCTTTTGTTTCCATCCCGTATGCATGTCATATTCAAAATAGGCCCCGCGTGTCATTCCCGTCATCCCCAGAAGATCATAAATAATCGAACGGGGTATTTCATCACCCTCTCTTATTGAAGCCATCTCATAGGCTTTAATGCTTTTTTTCTTTTGCCTTTTTATATACCTCAAAGCAATATTTCTGTAGTCTTTTCTGAAATCCGACATCAGAAATGTTTCAGGATCAAATCCTCTTTCTTTCAAAAACGACGCGTGAAAATTCCACTCCGGGTTACATTTTAAAAAAGAATCCCGGTAATAATAAGGAATGCCATTGATCCATTTTTTCATTATAGCCAGGAACTCTCCGCAATACTCATAATAGAGAGCGTTTTTTCTTTTAATATCCTCTAAATATTTATGAAGAACAAAAAGAGAAAAAGAGTAGGATATAAATGTGTTTAAATATTCCTCTTTAAGCTTATCTGTCAGCCCGGTCAAATATTCCAAAAGAAAATAAGTATTTTTTTCTGTATCATCCATTTTCTGCACACCTTCAGGGGTCACTCTTTTCAAAAAACGTACGGCTTCCCCTTTTTTATGCCCTAAAAAAAGCATCATGGCCATGTTCATATACATTTCTTCAATACAAAGGTGGTCATCAGGTGTTCTATACTTTTCTTTAATCTTTTTTAATACCGCTCTTGTACTGTCAAGGCCTTTGGTTTGAAAAATATAATTGAGTTTGACAGCATAATAATCCTTTGAAAGACAGAAGGAAGTCTGATGTTCGAAAAAAATGCCGGCATTATGAAGCAGTCTTTCCGCAGCGGAAAAGTCTCCGAAACTTAAAAGCAATTCGGCTTGATGATTTTCCGCCCGGGCATATTCTTTTGCCGCAGATTCTCTTTTGGCCTCCCCCATGACCTCCTGAATCGTTCGCAATGCTTTTTCATTTTCTAAAATGATTTTACTAACAAGCGAAATATTATACCCTAAAGTCAGAAGATGCAAATGTGATTTTGCCTCTTTTCGGTAGCTCATGCTTTTTTCCCATGATTCCAAACATTGCTGATAATGACCCTGATAAAAGTAAATAACGCCTATATTGATCATAATGACAGCGACATAATGATAATGCTCCATGTCATGCGCTATTTGAAGTGCTTTTTCATTATTCTCAAGGGCTTCATCGAGATGGCCTAACTGCAAAGAGATAATCGCATTTGAATTCTGCACTTGAAACTCGGCTTCAAGGCTCAGTTCATTGTGATGCTTTTCTGATAAATTTTTCATAAGAGATGCAAATTCAATCATTTTACTTTTATCCACTTTATTCAGATAATAAGAAAACATCTCTGAATAAATCCTTGCCTGCAGATTAGGAGAAAGAGAGAAAATATATGCTTTGTATTGTTGATAAATTGAATCGATTTCGTCAAAACAACCCATCATATTGAGTTTTAATATGTAATTTTTTAAAATCAACCCCCAAAACTCGAGATCATCTGTATAATAATCGCTGATATAAGGAAATAGAATATCCAATTCACGGCGCCCCGACTTTTCATCCGTGATCAGTTTAAACAAAAAAGCGGTCAGCTTTTCCCTTTCTGTCGATGCGCTCTTCTCCATCTTCTTCACTAAGGTTTCCCTATCGAAACGATTACTATGGTCGATTTGAATCACAAAATAGTACAGATCAAAAAGACGAGATTCGTCCAACTGATCCGCTTTTTTATAAAACTCGCTGAAAATCCGTAAAAAATATCGGTTCATTAAAGAGCGTTCCCTATGATGCAGCTTCTTGTAAAAAGCAATGATCTTATCATAGGCCTTTTGCCCTTTTCCGGTCTCCAATGCATAATGAATATAGGGATACCAATATTGTACATCGTCGAAGGCCATTTCCTCTAAATACCGGTAAACGGCATCGATAATGCTCTTATTTTCCGGCCTTCCGGCAACTTCCATATAGTATGGCATGCGAACAGCCATAAATTTGTCATCCTGATAAACGACACCTTCGTCAAGAAGACACTGGAGAGCTTTTTTTCTTTTGGGATCAAGAATATTTCTTAAATGCAAAGGAGCTTTCCCTCCCATTGCATTGATAAGGGAGAGAACTTCTTTAATGTCCCGGCTAAAACCGGAAGGAAGCGCATTCACATCCGAGCCGGCTGTCAAAAAGCGGCCTAATTTTCTCAAATGGCCATGGCCATCTTTGATGTAATGCCCCCCTGATTCCAATGATTCGCGTATGGCTTTAAGAAGGAGAACAGGCTCTCCTTTTGTAAAAGAATAAAACTCCTTTATCGGTTGTTCATTCTCAGGGACAAGATAGTAAAAATATGTCAACAGTTCCGCAACCTCATCTTCATTGAGAGGCTCGATCATTACAGATTCTTCCTCATCGGGTTGTCGTCCATATGCAATGAGTTTTAGAGAATCTTCCGAAAAACAAGCGCTGATCTTTTCACAAAACCGCTTGTCCTCAGAGCTGAGAAAGAGGCGGTTTCCGATCCCCAAAATAACCGGGGAGAAGGCTGTGATCTCCTGCAAACAGTGAAGGACTCTTTCCTGAATACTTTTATGCTGCGAAACCTCTTTTTCAACAAAACGGCATTGATGATGGATTCTCAAGGCTAACGGCTCATCGGTTTGGGGCACATTAATGACTTCACTTCCTTTTGTCTGAGACAAGGAAAGAAAAGCATGATACCAAAGAGAGGCGTTCTCTTCATCACGATAATCGTAAAGAGTAAGGATTCTTCCCTTTTTTGCATATGGGATATTATCCAGTTTTCTTTTTTGTAAAAACATTTCTCCGGGGAAAAGTGTCTCTTTTAAATGTTTCCCGGCTATTTCATTTTGAATGATTTCGTCACTCTCTGTTAAGACATGATCTGCCATCAAATCCGCCTCCCCAATATCATGAGAAGTGTTTTCCCCCTTTGAAAGCAAAGAGGCTGCCATCATCCTGTCGCTTTTTTGTCCCATTTGGGGATTGACATAAAGGGGGCTTATATCAAAAAAAACAGGTAATCCCGATGCATTATAAAAATAATTCTCTGCACGAAGATCCCCGTGATAAAAGTGATTCCCGTGAAGAAAACGGATTAAAGCATAGAGACCGTTAAAGAGTTTCGTCCGGTCCTCTGCTTCGGAACGCAGACGTGAAGTATATCGGGGCGCAATAAAAAAATGGCGTAATGAATCCACAAAACGTAAATCAATCGTTTTCAGACGATGAAAAGAAAGCAGCGGCAGGAGAAGCGGATGACGGTAAAGAAGAGAAGCAGTAAATTCTTTTTCCAAAAGAGCTGTTTGAAATTCATCCTCGGAGGCTGCTATTTTCAGTGTTCTTTTTTTCCCGGGTTCAAGGCGGTCATGTACCTCATAAACGATAGAATTGGAATTCGTGTTGATTTGCTTAATGATCTCGAAACGGTTATTTAAAAGCTTCATCCTGTCATCATTCATCCTCTCTTCATTTTTTCATAATCAAACCCTTTGCGTCGTCCTTTCTTTTTGAGAGTATATTTTTCTAAACAGCCCCGCAATTTTTCCTATTTCCCCGGTAAGGAGAGATTCCCGCTGATAAGAAGGGAATGAAAAAGCTTTTCTGCAATCAATGTGCCCAAGAGGTGAAAAAAAGGCCGGTCACCCTTTATAGAGTACTGGTCTGAATCCATTGAAAGATAAACAGAAAGAGTAAAATTCTCTGACATACGGACGTTCCGAATAAGTTCTTCTTTTTCGGTGAACGGGAAAAAGGGCTTCTCGTGAAATATCTCGTTCGCCTCCGCTGTCATTCCCATAAAAAGAGGATTTTGCCCTCCTTCAATATGAATAAAAAGGCTTTGTATATGGAAATATGTGACAAGAAGATTAAAAATCTCTTTCATCACATGATCCGGGCTGTGCACAGGCGTGACCATTTGAGCAATATCAAAAACAGCATTGATTTTTTCTCCTTCCCGGACCGGGTCATTAATGATCTTTTGCGCTTTTCCTTTTTCGGGTTTGATTGAAACATTCTTTGTATAAACGGTTTTATTCCGTCCGTTATTTTTAGCAAAATATAAAGCTTCATCAGCTTGAACGATCAATTCTTCGATTGTTTTCCCGTCATCGGGATAAAGAGCATATCCGATACTGCATGTCAATTTATAAGTCTGATAGAGCGCTGAATTTTCAGTATTGATACGGATACGGTTAATAATCGAATGGGGATTGACATCTCGGGGAATCATCATCGCAACACAAAACTCCTCACCCCCGTATCGGCCTACCAAATCCGTGACACGTAGTGTATTCTTTGTAATGCGTCCCATCTCCTTCAAAACAGAATCTCCTCTTGTATGGCCGTAAGTGTCATTAATATTCTTAAAATGATCCAGATCTAAAATACCTACAATGGCCTGCTGGTCTGTATTGTCGGCATAATCCAGAAGATTGACCGTAAGGCTCATCCAGTGTTCTCTTTTATAAAGGCCCGTTAATCTGTCCAAAAGGGCTGTTTGTTTCAAATAATCATAATAGCCCGCGGCGTTAATATAATCTCTGAAAGGGCCCAGATCATCCGCAATATGTTTGTCGGGGTAAAGCAACAAGCGGGTCGTATCCAGATACAGACAGCCTTTTAACGCGAAATAGTGAAAACTGGATTGACGGTTTTCTTCAGTCTTATTCTTACTTCGGCCCAGTTTTTCGATATCCAGGATAGGGATAATGAGAATACCGCTTAAATTCCTTCCCTTTTTCTTGTCTTCCTGCGCATAAAAGATATCTCTGTGAGCCTGTTCAAAAAGAACCTCATTAAGCAGATCGCTTCTCATGGGAACAGGAGCATGGAAACGTCCCTCTTTTTGAACAACAACCTGTTCGCTCCACCCCGAATACATATCATATTCGAAAAAAGCTCCCCGGGTCATTTCTGTCAAATCCATCAAATCGGTTAAGATCGTTTTATACAGCTGAACGCCCTCATTGACAGGAGAGAGCCTGTAATTCAATAATGCCGCCCTTTTGTCTTCAGAGATCTTTTTCAAGGCCTCCTCCCGGTGAGATTCTCTGAAAGCCTCCGGGAAATCAGTCACCGGATCAATGTCATATTGTTTAAGCAATGACCTGTGAAAAGACCATCGTTTGTTTCCGCGGATAAAGGGGTCACGGTATTCTAACGGGATCGTGTTCACCCACTCTTTCATCTGAGCAAACAAATCCAGGAGATAATCATAAAACAATGCAGAGCCCTTCTCTGTCGTTTTCACAAGCCAATGAAGCGTCAAAAGGGCCTGTGAGGAGCCATAATACGGAGCTTTTGATATTCTTTTACCGGCTTCATCATCACCCAGAAACGCCTTGATGATATCAGCTTTGTTTTTCTCCGACATCTCAATGCCCGCATCATCGAATTTTCCCGCAAGATCCATAAATTGTCCGGCTATTTCCGCCTCACCCTCGATGAGAGACAGTTCGGCCGCCTGTATCATAAGCGCATGACAATGTCCTTTGTCTTCAGGCCTTGAGTAACGTTTAATGATACTTTCAATAAGCTCTTTAAGGCTTGCCGATCCCTTTTCTGCGGTTTTTATCTTTAATGCAAGATTCTGATATTCAACTGACTCACGGAGAAATTCACGTTTTTCATAGAACTTCCCGGCTTTTTTAAAGGATTCTTTCGCACGCGGCCTGTCTCCAAGCTCATAAAGGATATCCGCCAAAAGATAGTTCATTTTAGCTTGTTCACGGACACCCTTTTCATCTTTCAGAAAAACGAACCCTTTAATCGTGACATCATAAGCCTTATCATAAAGATGCTGGGTCTTGTAGGCCTGTGCCAAATTCATACTGTTAATCGTCGCCGCATGATAAAAATGAATACGCTCAGCCGCGCGTATAGCTCTTATCCATGAAGAGACTGCAGATTCATATTGCCCCTGATCCACATAGATAATGCCCATGTTTGTGGAAACAATAGCGATTAAACGCTGGTCATCCAGCCTTTGGGCAATCTCAAGGGCCTTGTCAAAAAATAACAGTGCTTTTTCATGTTCTTTAAAGCGCCGGCATGAAATAGCCTGGGCATTATACGCATTGAACTCGACTTGAAGTGAAAGACGTTCTCTGTATTTTTCTGCAAGCGCAAGCATCTTATCAGAAGCTTCTTGCATTTCAGCGCTTTTTTGATTATCCATATAACTAATAAAAAACTCGTTTATAATAAGAGAGCGACTGTTTTCATCCATAGCCTCGATCTCCTCGCGGAAATCATTGCCCAGTTGTTCCACTCTTGCATATTCGGCACGAATAATATAGAAGATCAAAACATTATTAAAAACAGTATTCCACTCTTCCGTGTGATCAGCAGGTCCTTTGGCCATCCAGTGCAGGACTTCGTCAATTACCTCATCGCTTTTTTTATCGTTGACAACAAGAACATGGCTTTTATAAACCACTTTACGCACAGGGGTATCGGCATACTTTTTCATACGCGTAAGAATCAACTGCCGGTCAACCAGCCGTTGGGAATCCATCTCATACAATTTGAGATATAATGAGAAAAGATTGACTCCCGAAAGTGAATCTGCTGCATAATGAAACTGTAAAAAAAGGTTAAAAAAGAGATCATGATGAATCGATTGTTCCCGGACACCCAGACGCTTAAAGAGCTCCATAGTTGTGTCATAAGCCTCTTCTCCATATCCGGTATTCAGTGCGAGATAAACATAACTTTCCAAATAAGGCAATTCTTTAAAGCCGTTACGGGCAATGCGGTTCAAAACATAACGAGCCAGGCGGTCATCGACTTTTTTGATATTTTCCTGCATCAATTGTGAAAGACGAAATGTGTAAAACAGATTATCTTTATAGACAATATTCTTTTGAAGGAGGTATTCCATGGCCTTGTTTAAGGAAACTGAATCCTTTTCACTGAATTCCAGTGGGATCTTTCCCCCCATCGCCCGCGCAAGGGCGATGAGCTCTTCGATATCAGATAATCCCTTTCCTTTTTTCAGATCAATATTGACCCGGACATGAAAACACTCCGTGATCTGCTCAAACGTCCCGTTCCCTTTTTCGATACGCAGACAATCGTCCTCAGCTGCTTTTTCCATGATTTTTTTCGTAAGAACAGGCTCTCCGCGGCTTTGATCAGCGAGTTCAAGGATTACCTCCTCTATGTCTTGAACCACATAATAGTAATATTTCAAAACCTTGGCGGTTTCTTCATGATTCAGGTTTTCAAAAGAAAAAGGGATCATCCCATTTAAGGGCTCCCTGCTCCAGGTCACAATACGGAGATCATCAGGCTTGAATCGTTTTGCCAGATAATCCATAAATTTAAAATCCTCTTTAGAGAGTCTGTTTCCCGGTCCCAAACCCAAAAAAGCCGGGCCGTTAGCGATTTTGTTTTCCAAAATACGGACTGCTCTGGATCGGATGCCTTCTGAAGCTTTAAACGCCGGCTCCTCATTGCTGTCCATACGGCATTCAAGATATTTGATAATACGTTCGGGAAGAGAGAGGGATTCCTCCTCCAAACCGAAATATTCATATCCCTTTGACTGAAATATCGGAATCAATCCCTCATACCAAATGCGGGCATTTTCCTCAGAAGAATAATCATAAACAGCAGTCAACGTCTCCCAGTTATCCGGAAGAAAACTGCTCCGTTCTGAGAGGATCCAGGCTGCAGGGAATTTTGTTCTTTTGGCATGAGCGGTAATAATATCCTTTTGAATATCATCCTGAATGATCTCTTTATGGGGAAAATAGAGCCTGAAATCCACAAAGTCATTTTCCGCGAGAGAAAAGCCGGCTTCATTCATCATGCGGACAAATGCGGACCTGTCTGTGCGCTGCCCCATATCTGTGTTGACATAAAGGGGACTCATGTCAAAAAATACGGGATTCCCCTTTTTGTCCCGCAGGGCATTGCTTTCACGCAAATCACCGTGATAGGCCCCGTTGGTATGCAAAAAGGCAATAAGGGCATAAAGGCTGTTTGCCAGGAGTAGGCCATTGTCGGGGTCGAGTCTGAAAAGTCCCGGAAGTTTGTCAGCAACGTAAAAACAACGGGTACTGTCGATGAAGCGCCCGTCAATGCTTAAAAGATTGTGGAAGGAGCGAATAGGCCGGAGAAGGGGATGACGGTAAAAGGCTGTTGCTAAATACTCTTTTGTCAGCAAATCTCTTTGAAACTTCTCTTCAGAAGCCGTTATTTTGAGCACCAACTCCCGTTGGGGATCAAAAAGATCCTGAGCTTCATAAACAATAAAATTATTGTTCTCATTGAGGGTCTTCTTTATGCTGTAGCGTCCGTTAACTAATTTCATCTGTATTTCCGCCTTTTCTCCATTATAAAGGAATAATTACAAAGTTACACCTCTTTTCCCATATAATCGATCATTCGAAGCGCATTTTTAAATGCGATCTTCTCACATTCCTCTTCAGTAAACCCGTTTTCTTTCAGCGCCGTCAAAAGCAAGGGCATTCCCGAATAATCCTTCACCTCCAAAGGACAGAAGATTCCGTCAAAATCACTTCCCAAAGCGCATATGTCCATGCCGCCCGTCTTTTTCAAATGTTTCATATGAGCGATGATTCCTTCAATGGTTCCCTTCTCTCCCGTTCCCAAAAATGAAGCTGAAAAGTTGACGCCTACGACTCCATGATGATCAGCAATGGCTTTAATCATTTTATCCGTCAGATTCCTTGGATGATGTGTCAGCGTCCGGCAACAGGAGTGGCTGGCCAGAAAAGGGCCTTGCAGAATATCCGCCGTATCCCAAAAACCCGCATCAGACAAATGAGAAACATCCACAAGAATGCCTTTATGAGCCATTTCGCTGACAATATCCCTGCCAAGAGAAGTCAACCCTTTTCCGGAATAAGTCCAATCGATGTTCGGATAACCCAGGCTATTGGGATAGTTCCATGTCAATGTGATAAGACGGACATTCTTGTCATAAAGAGAGGCCAGATCCTGTGATGATTCGATGATCCCGCCTTCCTCAATAGTTAAAAAAGCGCTGACCATTCCGTTTCTTTTGTTTCTTTCGAAATCATCTCTGCTGCTTGCCGCTGCCAAACCGGGGTTTTCTTCGATCTCCCGGTTAAACCGCTCAATCATGGCATAAGTATCTTTTCTGTAGTCTTCAACAGGCCGCCGGCGCTCATTCATATAAATAAACGCTGCAAAGAACTGAGCCGCTGATCCCCCTGCTTTCAGTTTTTGAAGATCAATATGATAGTCGTTCGACGAAAAACACCCTCCGTAAGTAAAAACACGCCACAGTGTATCACAATGGAGGTCGATGACAGGAATCATCAAATCCCGTCCCACCCTGCCAAACGAGCCCAAAGCCACCAGGCTGCATAAGCTTTTAAATTGCCGTTCAGAGCCTGTGTATGAGCCGGGTAACAAAGATACCAGTCTTCCCCTTCTGTATGGCTATCCTGCCATTCTTCAGCCCAATTACTCTCTCTTACGCCGTCTCCATCCAGATCATAATCACAATTATCATTTGCAGCAAAAGAAAGAAACTCATCGCCGTCCGGGTCATAACTTTCAATATCCGCAAAATCATACAGGATCTTCTTATACTGAGAACAATATTCTCGAATCTGATTGTTTCTCTGATTCAAATTACCGTCTACCCCTGTCCCGTCTAAATGTCCTGTCATATAGACAAAGGAAACATGGGGGTAATCGGCTTCCAGTCCATTCATCAGATTTAAATAGTTCGTGATATATCCGGAATCGGCGCTGCTGACCTGGCCGCACCATGACCAGATGACAACATTACATTCCTGATGGTCGTCAAGATAATCACGGGTCGCCTGTTCCCAAGCTGATCCGTCGGGATTTCCCAAGTCGCTGGCCCCGGAAAAAGGCGTATCTCTGAGATCAAGGGCTCCCCCTGTGCCTCCTGAATTCCAGACATAAATTCCCGCCCCTCCCAGGAAATCATCCAAACCGCTCATCCCCGTTATGATCTGACTGCCGTGAGAAGTATGCCCATAGGCGATATGAAGTTTGGATTTCGCCTCATTAATGGCCGATACAGGGATCTGGTCAATATCGGTACAAAGATGATTGACAATAAAACCGTCTCCCTCAACGGGATCCAGAATACGGGATTCCGTCTTACATCCCGCAGTCAAAAACACCAATACCATAAGAACCGGTACCAAAGCCTTTTTCATGAGTCCTCCTTTTCTGTCATTGGTTTATTCACCTCTTTATGCCTGTGAAAAGATGAAAGAAAAACTTTTTCGCTGATAATATTCCCAATAAGTGTGAAATAACGGGCGTCTTTCTCCAAAGAATATCTTTCCGAATCCATACTCAAAAAAACAGAAACACTATATTGATTATGGATCCCATAGACATTGATCTTAGAGCCTTTGACCTCTTTTTCATCGGGGATCTCTCGTTTTATTATCTCATGACTATCTCTCTTCTTCTCATACAGGGTATAACGCCCCCGGCTCCCGGATAAAATCGAAAGGTCTTCAGCGTTAAAGAGTTCCACTAAGATCCCGTAAACCTCATTGATGATTTTTTCTGTGTCTTCGAAACTATTGATCGTTTCCTCCAAGGCCAGAAGAGCATACAGTTTTTCTCTTTCTCTTACCGGATCATCAATGGCTTTCTGCATCTTCTTTGCTTCATTTGAGATATGGGAAGGCATTGTCTCAAAAGCAATGGTGATATTGCGCCCCGATTGTTTGGCAAAGTAAAGAGCTTCATCTGCCAGGCCGATCAGCACATCCAACAACTCTCCGTCTTGAGGGTACAACGCATACCCGATACTGGCTGTCAAATTGTATTTTTTATGAAGCGCAGAACTTTGGATATTGATGCGGATCCTGTCAATAATCGTTGAAGAAGACGTTTTCGGCGGCACCATCATAGCAATTGCGATCTCCTCCCCCCCATACCGCCCGGCGATATCAGTTGCTCTCACGGTATCTTTGATAATGCGGGCGACTTCCTTTAAAACAGCATCTCCCCGAGCGTGGCCATAGCGGTCATTGATATTTTTAAAATGATCAATATCCAGGATGGCAATGATAACCTGTTGTTCATTATTGACCGCATATTCCATAAGCTTTTTTGTCAGATTGACCCAATGCTCACGTTTGTAAAGCCCCGTTAATTTGTCCATAAGAGCCGTTTGTTTCAAATAATCATAGTAACCGGCTGCATTAATATAATCCCTCAGCGGCCCTAAACCATCGATGACATCCTGTCCCGGAATAAGAAGCAGGTTGTCACAATCCAAATAGATACATCCGCGAAGGGCAAAATAATGGAAACTGGACTGTCTTTTGTTATCTCCTCTGAACTTATTATGGCCGAGTTTTTCAATATCCAGGACAGGGATGATCATAACAGCCCCGGGATGCCCATCTTCTTCGGAAATAAAAGTCTTAAAGACGATGTCCCGATGAGAAGATTCGAAAAGCACCTCATTCATTAATTCTTTTCTCATAGGGAAAGAAGGATGATATCCGGTTCCCCAGTTCAGGGCGACCTTTTCCTGCCATCCTTCATAGACATCATATTCAAAATAGGCTCCTCGTGTCATCCCGGTGATCATAAGAAGATCTTTTAATATGGCCCGGTAAAGATTTTCGCCCTCACTCATTGGGGAAAGCCGATAATCCTTTAATGCTTTTCCTTTCATTTCCCGCAAAAACCGTTGAATCATTTTGTTATGCTTTTCCCGAAAAGCATTAATATTAAAAGTATCCGTCTCATAACCCATTTCTTTGAGAAAGGTTTCATGAAAACGCCATTCCGGATTTCTTTTTTTGAATGATTCTTTGTATTGAGGAGGTATATGAGCCAGCCAGTGATCCAGGATGGAGAGAAGCTCTGCACAATACTCCAAATAACGTGCGCTGCCTTTTCTTTCTCTTTTAATAAGGGCATGCAGGCGGAACATCGAGCGGGAATATCCGGAAAATACTGAAATATCTTCCCGGGGAAACTTTCCGGAATCCCCTGATAGAAAATGGATAATCTCTATACTTTGCCGGTCATTCTCATCCAACATCTCCCATGCTTCTTTATTGATACGGCCAAGGTAGTCCAGCGCTCCGTCAAACTGATAAGCGCAGCATTCCTGTAAGGCCGCTGTCAGAAAGAGATATCCGTAATAAGAAATATCCTCCGGTGATGAAAAACAAACCAAAAGTTCATTGATATACCCGTCCATAGCCTCTTTGCCCTGTGATTGATATGTTAATCCCACTTTGACATTAAAATATTCATAACTGACTTTCAAAGAGCCACGTTCTTCATAAAATTGTGCGGCACTATGTAAATGTTTGTCAGCTTCATCATAATCACCCAGCTCCAAAAGCATATCCGCATATAAAAGGTGCAGTTTTGAGTTTTCACGCACTGTGGGAGCTTCTTCCAAGTACTGCTGAATCTTTTCAAAGGTTTTCAGTGCCCGTTCATATTTATGAAGTAATTTATAGATAAGAGAAAGATTGATGGAGTTCGTCACCATTGAAAAATAGATTTTTGCTTGTTCAGCTGCTTGAATGGCGTTGTCCCAGGAAATCATGCAGGCTTCAAAATCGCCGGCGTAATAGTGGATCACACCGATATTTGTCGCCACAATGGCCTCATAACGGTAATTTTGAAGCATCCGCGCTACATCCAAGGCTTTACGATAATAGTCCAAAGCCTCCTGATGGCGTCCAAGGCGCCGCAAAACGATGGCCTGATTATTATAACAGCTGAATTCTGAGTCCAACCCCAGTTTCCCTTTTTGCTTTTCTAAAATACGTAGCATCGCAGCGGCTGTTTCCTGAAGCTTTTCCATATTCATTTTGTCCATGTAGCAGGAAAACATTTCATTATAGACCATGACACGGCTTTCATGATCAAGCTGTTCGATTTTCTTTTTGTATTTCTCTACGATCTCCTCCATCTCCTCATAACGTCCTAAGAATTTGAGTTTAAGAAGCGCATGCCGGAGGATCAAGATCCACAGTCTTCTATCGGTTTCATAAAGTTTTTCTAATCGGGGCATCAGTTCGCGGACATCATCAATCCCTGTCTTCTCATCTAAAGTCAGGCTCATGGCTTTATGGATGAGATGCTCTTTTTCCGATTTTGCAGCTTTTTTCAAATGATTCAAAAGGACATTATTATCAAAAATATGGTTGGTGTCGAGCCGCAACAGATAATAATAGAGTTCAAAAAGATGATTCTCAGCTAAGCAGCCTGATTTTTTTTCAAACGCTGAGAACAAATCAAAGTAAAGGGGCCTGTTCCGCGAGCGTTCATACTCACTCAGATCCTTGTAACAGGAAAGGACTTTTTCAAAAGCTTCTTCGCCATATCCTATGTTTAAAGAAAGAGCAACATAACTTTCCAAATACTCTGCCTTCTGAAAAGCCAGTTTTTCCAATTCCTTAAAATAAAGCTTTCCGGCCCTGATATCAGCTTTTTTCTCTTTGAGCGGCCGGGGAATACGGGGCATGCGCAAGATAAAAAAAGAATCTGTTTTATATACGGCTCCCTCTTTGACAAGAAAATCCATGGACTCTTTTTCATTTTCGGAAAATAATCCGTAAAAAGAGAGAGGCAGCTTTTCTCCCATGGAACGAATCAGAAAAATCAGGTTATGTACCGAGGCAGCTTCAGCCCGCGGCAGGGAAGACAGAGAAATTGATATATCAAAGCATCTCTTTTCTTTCCTGACAAAAGTGATCCCCTGGCTGAAGTCTAAGCACTCTTTTGAACTCAACTGTCGGAAAAGATACAAAAGGGCAGAAGGCTCTCCCTCGGTCTGTTCGAACAGAAGGGGGGATAAAGCTTCCGTTTCTTCAGACAAAGGAAAGTAATATGTAAAAATATGCGATATTTCGTCGGGCGAGAGAGGCGCAAATTGCCGGTTATGAAACTCCGCTGCGGGTTCTCTTTGGTATCCGAAAAAACACACCCGGCTGTTTTCAAAATGCCGGGAAAATGTCCTCAGGAGTTTCCGTTCTTCATCATTGAAGCTCCCTGTATATCCTAGTCCTACAGCTACAGGGCCGTAAGCTGCGGCATCCTCAATGGCCCGATGAAAGTCATCGGCCTTCTTGCAGCCCGGAAAGAGATTCAGAAGCCTTCTGTTTAACCTCCCCTCATCCGGGCATCGATAGAGCTCATATCCGTCAAGGGGAATCAGGGAGAGAAGCCCTTCATACCAGATCCTGGCGTTTTCAGCGCCGCGATAGTCATAAACCATTTGCACAGCCATTTCAGTATCGATATGTTCCTGCCTCATGTTCAAAAGGCGCTCTGCAGGGAATGGTGTTCTGTTAATATGCTGTAAAGTGATTTTTTGAATGTACTCATCAGACAGAAGAGGTCCAATTTTTCTGTGCGAGAAGAGCTTCTCCACCTCAACTTCTTCTGCCTGAAACCCCATGCCGCTCAAAATTTCGCCGATAGCCTTATTGTCATTTTCCCGGCCTGATTCCGTGTTCACATAAAGAGGGCTCATATCAAAAAATATCGGAGCGCCGGTTCCGTCATCTAATATATTGCTTGTTCTCAGGTCCCCATGATAAAAACCGTTTTTGTGAAGAAAGGAGAGAAAAACATAAAAAGCGTTGACTAACAGGGGGTCTTTTTTTTTGTTGACAGGATAAAGCGACGGGTATTTATCGGCTATGAAAAAAATCCGCCTTGAATCTACAAACCGGCCATCGACAGTGCGAAGTTTATGTAATGCTCGTATGGGACGTAACAGCGGATGCCTGCATAATACTCCGGCAGAGTATTCTTTGCGAAGAAGGTCTTTTTGGAAACGCTCCTCTGATGAGGTCATTTTGAGGATTAACTCTTTACCCGGATATAAAGAATATTTAATTTCATAAACAACAAAATTACTGTTCTCGTTGAGCTGACTCAGAATCTCAAATCGGTCATTGATAATTCTCATTTTTTAATAATATCATACATTTTATTATTTTCAATCGCTTTCCGTATAATCTCTTTTCTTTCTGTGCTTTCTCCCTTTAAAGAAGGCTTGCTCCTTTTCTCCTTTTTGATATAATAATCATAATGAAGACAACCCCCTCTTCTTCCCGATGTCCTGAATGCAGAGAGTTTCTTTCCGGACCGATGCGCTTTTGTCCCTCCTGTGGAGCTGTCCTGGACCGCAGAGAAAAAGAACCCTGCTCTGAAAGAGGAAGAGAAAAGAAAAACAGCAAATCGACTTGGCTGATCAGCCTCTTTGTAATGATTCTATTCCTTTCCATTTTTCTTTTTTCATCCTGGAAACAGGTCACTTTCCCTCTTCATTTCTCAAAAAAGACTGATTATAAAACAGATCGACAATTTCAGTGGGACGGAGAATACTTGACATTTCCGACCGGGGATTTTTATATACGCCTTCCGAAAAAACCGAGTTTTGACCATCTCAAAGCAGAGACACCTTACGGATTACCCAATGAATATCTCTTTGTTTCAGAAAAAGAGAATATTCAATGCAGGGTATTATTTATGCCTCTCCCTGATAAAATGGCAGCAGCTCTTGATTTTTCCCGGCCCGCAAGTGTTATTGAGGAACTCATTTCATTCGGCCTCCTTCACGGGCACTCTCTGAATGTCTCCCCTTTGCTCTTTTATAATCAGTATTCGGGGATAGAGTTTCTTCTGGAGATCCTTCCCCAGCAAGGCGCACCCCTGACTTCCAGAGGGCGGGCTTTCCTAAAAGATAAAAACCTTTATATCATGGAAACAATACGGCCTTTTCCACGCAGCGGCGAAGAGCTTATGATATCAACGGAGTGGATCGATTCGTTCGGGTTGATACATCCTTAAAACTCATTTGGCCATTGCTGCCAACATTTGGCTTAATTGAGGCATTGTGAAGGGTTTTTTCAGAAATCCTGCAGCTCCTTTCTGCATCATTTTTTGAATCCTCGCATCTCCCTTAAATCCTGAAAGCAGAATAACAGCCACATGCGGATCCCTTCTTTTTAACTCCAGAAAGGTCTCATATCCGTCCATTCCCGGCATCGAGAGGTCCAAAAGGATTCCCGCTAACGTAAAACGCTCTTTTTCAAAGATTTCCAGTCCTTCTTTTCCTCCCCTGGCGCAAAGAGCTTCGTATCCGCACATTACAAGCATTTCACGGCTTATATCCCGAATCGTTTTTTCGTCATCGATGACAAGTATCCGGCCTTCTCCCCGAACGACGGTTTTTTCCTCACCTTTTTTTCGATTATGATCCGGATTTCCCTCATAAATCGGCAAAGTGATCGTAAAGCAGGTCCCTTCGCCCGGCTCCGATTCGACCTGAATCGTCCCTCCATGATAGGCAACGGCATGAGAAACCATAATCAATCCCAGTCCGCTGCCGACCTCTTTCTCTTTTGTCGTAAAAAAAGGGTCGAAAATCTTTTTCTTTACTTCTCCATCCATCCCTACACCGTCATCCTGAACAGTGATGACCCAATGACCGGGTGCATTATCTCCCTTAAATGTATTCTTTTTCAGAGCGATCTTGAGCCGCCCCCCTCTTTTTTCTCCGGCGGGGCGCATCATCGTCACCGCATGCTCAGCGTTAACAGAAAGATTTAAAAGCATATGCTCGATCTGATAATAATCTCCGAGGATCAGAGCTTCCGTGTTGTAATACTGAAAGTCAAGGAGAACAGCTTTGTCTAAAGTATTTTTACAGATCTCGTAGATCTCGCGCAAGGCATCATTCAAATCAAAGACGATTCTTTCGCCCTTATTCATCTTCGCGAGACTCAACAGTCTGTCGATAACAGAGGAAGCCCGGTGTGAAGCCTTGGATAGATGTGACAAATAATGCATCAGTTTCTCTTTTTCGGGTTTTTCTGCCACATTGAGATAATGCTCGGCCAAAGAGACTGTCCCTTCGATCCCTCCCAACACATTATTAAAATCATGGGCCAATCCTCCGGCTAATGTCCCGACGACTTCCATTCTCTGCGCCTGCAGAACCTGCCTGTTCATCAGATAGGATTCTGTTACATCGTCAATGCGAATTACGCCGCCTTGCATACCGGATGCGATAGGGAAATAATTGACATTGACGAAACATTCCCTTCCTGTCTGTTTCAGAGGAAGGCCGTTCATCGTTTTTTCTCTTTTTTCATCCACGGCTTGTTTGATTTCTTCCCTGAGAGGCTTCAGATAGGGAAAGACATCCCAAAAGAATCGGCCTTTTGCAGGTTTTGTTTCCATCGCATAAAGCCGCTTGGCGGCTTTGTTCCAGCCGACGACTTTATAGTCATCTTTTAAAGTGATCAAGACAGAAGGAGAAGAATCAATTATTCCCTGGAAATAATTTTTGGAGCTTGTCAGGGCTTTCTCCATATTTCTGATCTTTTCGATTTCTCCTTCGGCCTCCTTTGTCTTTATACTGAGAACAATGAACCCCATGACAAGGCCCAGAAAAATGAAAACAGTAAGAATCATCCTCCATCGGTGTCCGACAAGGGCCTGGATATCAGATTCTTGAGGCGTTGATATGGCCACAGACCAAAAGGTGTCCCCGATCCGAAGAGGGTAAAAAGCCACATGCATGACGGCTTCTTTTTGAGTTTCCCGGTTAAAGATACGGTATCTCCCCTCTCCCCTTTCTCCCAGAAGCATTCTGTCCAAGACACTTCGAAACTCCTTGTCTTCTGTCCGGAAGGAGAGGAAACTTTTCCCGATCAATGACGGCTCAGGATGATAAATGATGATTCCGCCTTCGGATATCACCCACGGATACCCTTTTTCAGATCCTCTGATGGGGTCGAAAAAACGTTTAGCGATATTTTGAAAGGGAATCAGGGCCGAAATCGCCCCCTTAAATTTCTCACCGTCAAAAACCGGGTAAGCATACGCTACGGCCTGAATACCCCGTGCCGTATCAAAAACATCACTGATGACCGGCTTATGCTCTTTAAGAATCCGGGAATTATGACGATGATAAGAGACATCGGTGCCAACCGTTCCTGCCGGCGGGTAGGTTGCCGCAATACGTCCGGCTGTATCAATCCTTGTAATGGCGGCGATATCGTCTTCATTGGACTCGTAATACCGTTTTAAAAGCATGGAGATATCCGGGGTGGTATGAATCACCCGCTTGTGGGCCGAAAGGAAACGCAGATCTTTTTCAAAGTGGCTGAAGTATTCGTTCAGCGCCCCGGATATCTGTAACGCGATAAGATGCCTTTGAGTGACATGATGACGGATAACGGTTTGGGATACTCTATTATAATTAAAAATGAGAAAAAAGACCCCGGCGCTCATGAGAAGCGCCCCAATAATCATCGGTTTTAATAATTGTTTTTCCATTTTTTACCTGTCTTAAAGTATGACAAAAATATTCCACTTGTCAAGACGCTCCCAAAATGAAGTCAAAAGGACATTATTCTCAAGGATTGATCATCCCTGTATAGAGGGACCCGGCCGCGGAGCCTCCCGGGCCCCTGATGAGATGAAAGGAAGGTTTTCCGCTCCGCTTCATCAGGCGCCTTCGCGCCGTTTTTTCCCCTCATAACACAGGAAGGGAAATTCAGGTAGCCGGGATGAGTCTTCAAGGGGCAGAATTGAAAAATTATTTCGGCTTACTGTATCCGAGTGAACAGAAAAATGAATCTTCTTTTTCCGTGAGACATTTTGTGCAAAGAGATAAATATTATCGAGTCGGAACTGCCGCCGTAACATCCGCAAGTCGACATACTCTTTTTTTAAAGCCGGAAGGAAACGCCTTGTGTAGGTTAAAACTCTTTCATTCTGTTCTAAATTCAAAGCAATCATCAAAAAGGCCTCTCGATCAAAATCTTCTCCTGTTGATATCCACTTATACGTCTTGCCATTGATCCGGCAAAACCACATCGGAAAAAGCCCGCCTTTGAAATAGAGCGGCGAACCCTCCCAGTCTCCATGAAGGGCACAATCCCAAAGAGGACTGCCGGGAATAAGGCTCTCTTCTGTCTTAACAGCCTGTGCAACCATAAACTTCCCCCTTTTTTTGCCGGCGCAAACTTCGGCTTTTTTGTTTGTCCCGGCACAAAAGCCATATCTCCCGTGACAAAAGAGCACTCAGAAAGAAGGACGCCCCTAACAAAATAACAGCAAAAGCAAAAAGCATATTTTTCTCCTTTCACTTGTATTATAGGGGCAATAAAAGACATCTTAAAGATAGCAGTTTATTTCTATATATGTTCACCTTTTATATTTTTATTGACTACTATATTTGTAGTTATATTATTTAGGCTATAGTTTTCGTTCATTAAAAGAGAACTGTTTAGTAGACGGGGCATAGCCCCGCCTGTAAATCAGCTTTTACCGGAGATCGTAACACCACCGGAATGTACCCATGGAAGCCGGCTATATCCCGTATCAA